>WLWD01001921.1_pt1 | contig 25107 bp, 10 predicted proteins | sample 6712731 | NCBI WGS metagenome assembly WLWD01 (sample SAMN12718690, study PRJNA576275) | sponge metagenome | isolation source: marine sponge | host: Mycale hentscheli | place: New Zealand: South Island, Marlborough, Capsize Point | collected 2014-11-01 | reverse complement strand
ACTGCAGTTATCTTTGTATTATCTTTCTTTGTATTCATTTGAAATAACTTTTCCTCTGAGTTAAACATATTAGATTAAATTTCAAAACTACTACACATTTGTGACTGAAAACACTTTTTGAGCAATTCAATCAGTATAAAATTCATTTCAACAAATTTAACAGAATAACAAACTCAACTTTGTATATGTGTGTTAACAACAGTGTGCTCTATGATGTTACAGGCTTGGATTATAGCACTTTGTACAGACTCGCACCTTTTTGCCATAACTGCGTAGATACTGCTTGTTGACAGAGCAGCACCGTCCACAGACAAGCTGGACAAAAGTATAATTATATAACAAGATAATCACAAAAAAACAAATTATAATTGTCACCTATACCACCCCTGAAAGCTGAAAAGCAGCTGCTTAAATAAAATGCTGGTTGTTCAGTGCAGGCTAGGCAATACTTCTAATTTTCAATTAAAATATTAACCTAGAAGGTTAGCTGCAAAGTCAAGAGACAGTTCTGAAGTGTCTTAAGAATTAATGCTGATTGTACTGGAACAGAGTGAAACTTATAACTAGAACAAACTGTACTGAATACTTCCAGAGCTGGACTGCTAGAAGACAGTAGAGTCATGTTTTAGCTAATAAAGGCTAGGTATTTTACTGCTGAATCAGTGTAACAAAGTTCAAGCTCATTGCTATAAAAAAAACTTGCCTATTGTTACAGCCAAAATTATGCTGGCGTATTACTTTCATGTAGCTATAGCAATGATCTGCTAAAATCTGATAAGTTTATTGGCGAGCGAGCGTAGCGAGCGAGACACTTACAGGGGTAAAAATGAAAAAATCGGGGATGTTTATTGGCGAGCGAGCGTAGCGAGCGAGACACTCTCAGGGGTAACACAATCGAGATTTCGCTATATTTATTTATTTATCTGTTTATGGGGTACGTGAGACCTCTGTTTTCGCCCGCGCTTCTAATTACGTAAGTTAGGTAAAGCGTTCACAGTTCCAGTATTTTTCAATTAACGAGCTCTGAGAATCCTTAGTGGCGGTGGTAGGTAAATGCCTCTTTGTCATGGCTATAAGCCATGCGCAACAGTATTTACTTGAAAATACATTGTCCACTAGACTACTGCGAAGGTAAGTCTGTGTAGGTGCATGTCCAGTTGTGTCAAAGCATTGTGTGTTACAACCACTACTTAGCTAAGAATATCACAGAGAAAATTTTTAAATAACGTGTATTGTTTTTTTTTTTGTTTTTTTTTTCCTTCCAAGCAGTTGCAGAGAGTTGTTACTATGGCACTGAAATCCCTTTACCCTGTATGCTAAATTAAAAAACTGGACCTTATTTTCAGTAGCTTCAGTGTTAGAAGTCAAATATAAAAATAGTATAGTCTTTAGGCTCGCTCGCCATTTGTGCTCAAGCACACCACTAGTTTGTATATATGTTTGGACGTACGTATGTCATTTTGTACTTTGACCCTCGCGTTTTTGTGTTAGTTATGTGGTCGACCCCGTCCCAAATTGCACTAAACAGAATCCTCTGGGTTATCGATCAGTACCCGTATCACCCTAGAAATTGAATTGTTTACCGTTTTGAATTCTTTTGCGGGTGCAGTTAATACTTGACAACTTAAGGGACTTCCATTTCTATTCGAGTTAGTGGCGGTGGTAAGTCAATGCGCTCTTTGTCATAGTTATAAGCCGTGCGCACAGTATTTACCTGAAAATACATTGTCCACTAGACTACTGCCAAGGAAGTCTGTGTAGGTGCATGTCCAGCTGTGTCAAAGCATTGTGTGTTACAACCACTACTTAGCTAAAGAATATCACAAAGAAAACTTTTAAATAACGCGTATTGTTTTGTTGTTGTTGTTTTTTCCTTCAATTCAAGCAGTTGCAGAGAGTTGTTACTATGGCACTGAAATCCCTTTACCCTGTATGCTAAATTTAAAAACTGGACCTTATTTTCAGTAGCTTCAGTGTTAGAAGTCAATAAAAACAGTCTAGTCTTTAGGCTCGCTCGCCATTTGTGCTCAAGCACACCACTAGTTAAGTTAAATAATTAATTTTTTGAATTAATTCAGTACCATAGTAATTATTTGCTGTAACTCTTGTTACTTTGAAATAAGTGTATATACAGAATTATTGGTCTGATTAAGCTAGTCTTATTTACTTAATGTTTAAGTAACAGCTCTACACCCACCTGGATATTTTAATATACATCCTAAGATACATACATAATGAGCTGTTATAAAGCATATTAATTAAATATACTTTATTGTTTCTGGGTGTCATTGCTTCTTTTTCTTTATTTTGTAGCCATAAATGATCACTTCTGTTAGCGTTTATTTCCAAATATATAATTTATTAAAACTAATGAGGAAATACTGTTAATAAATTGAAGCATGTTGTGTGCCCCCCCCCCCCCACTCCTGCTGTGCCCCCCCCCCAAGTCATAAATCTAGGGCGACCTGAGCCCATCCTGCCTCACCCCTTCCTCCTCCCACCTCCATCACTCCTGAGGTATGAAGGAGGAGGAAATATCCTGAACAAATTATTGGTTGTGTATCGCATTTGTTGATTAGTGTATTGTGCTGAACTTTGTGTCTTATGACACAAATTTCAGCACAATACACTACACAACATCTACGTCTGAACATCAATAAAGGATCATAAAGAGAAGGTGAAAATCTTGGGATTAGGCCGAATCAAACTAGAGAGATAAAAACATTACAATTGGAAAGGTACAGTAACTACAGTGACAGGATGTATAAACACAGAGTAATAGTTGGCGAGTTAATAATTATACAATATGAAATCAACTAAACTAAAAAAAGAAAAGTGATTCCATTAATCACACAAACAAATCACTGCACATAGAGTTCAATTCTTTCGTAAGGAGTAGTACCTGAACCATCTGGCCGGCACATTCTCATCTCTATGTTGTCAGTGGTTGAAGTGAGGTTCTTTACAAACCACGGAGGAGTATTGAAAGAGCAGCATCTGTTAGTAGAACCACATCCTTTCCCATCCCACAGAGGATCGTCAGTGTATACTTGATTAGAACTGGTATATGGACCACTGAGAGCAGTATCACAGAAATAATCATTTCCAACAAAACTCGGAACATATGATGAAGATATGGCAGTATTAATACAGGGACATTTGAAACTATACTGTTGATTTGTTTCATCTGATGCTCCTGCAAATGTCCAGATGTGTTTACGTGGATTCTGACCATGTGTCAGGCTCACTCCATAGACATAGTCTCTGTCAATACCACGGCTTCCATAATGAAAGGCAATTGAGGTTATCTTCTGATATGCAATAATCTTCCCACAAACCTTGTTGTACTGAAATCCTTGCACACTAAATGTGTTACTCACACATCCCCCTGATTTAATATCACAAACTCGTTTAGGAGAGGAGATCAAGCTGAGTCCACTAAGACAGGGTTGACTAGTGTTTCTCATGTCTATGTTGGCCACCCTCATCCACCCTCCTGTCTCTCTGCCACAGGTTTCACTCATACTGCAGTACACTCTCACAGGAGACCCAGAAGACTGTTTAATCCAGTAGTAGCCAGAAGAAGCTTTAGGATTTGTCTTGTGCAGGTCTTTACATGAGTTAGCTGGTTTATCTTTGGTTCCCAGCGGTGAAGGTGGAGGAAGATGATAGTCCAGTTGCTGCTTTATTGGATCAATAAGTTGCTTCATTGTAGTGGTAAGTCTAGTCTCAAGTGTACTGCTGTCTGTGGTATTGACGTTAAGAAGTCTGCTCAGCCTGTCTTCTAGTCCAGCGACAGCCTCCTGGACTGTAATGTTGACCAACTCTCTAACTTCATGACACTCACATGTCTGGAGGTGAGTGGAGACAGCTTCATGAAGTGAGGTGAGGGATAGCAGAGAGAGAAATAATACAGTCAACTTCATGGTGAGGTATGTACACTCTGTAGCAATGGCTCACTTGCTAGCTGCTTTTATACCATACGGTGCTTCTGGTGACCATAGTGCACCGTATTTGGTGTAATAGTTTTTTATGCACATTATTTTTCTCAGGGTTGGAAATCTCCCTGTAACTATACATTGCGAGGAGCCCTAGCTTAAAATAACAGTAGTGGAAATAAAACAAAGTGACAGCCATTTAAGTCTGATGTACTCAAAACTTTACACTCAATTATTGCAGGTGTCATGTGAATCATGCCTACACAAATGCCAATAATGTCTGTCCTACTCACAAGAGTGTGTTTGTTATTAGTAGTGATCGTATTGCTCTGGACTACTGCCATTAAAGTCTACTATACTCTCAGAAATTACGCTAGTTATTTTAATCCTACACTAAACTCCTTAACAGAGGCAATGACATGTGATTGGAAGTTTATTGATTTGTCAGTTATGGAGTAAGGATGAGTATAACATTGTGAAGATGACTTTGTATTAAAGTTAAATTAATTTTGAGCATGAACATACATCAATAATTATTGTACATGCACAGTATTCCATGTAGTAGCAATTCATCAGTAATTTCTGTATAGATGGTAATATGAATGACATCATGTGTTGACAGACACATGCAGCCAAAGAGAGATGTTCCAGTGTGCACAGCTAACAATTGTCAGTAATGCCTTCCCCGTTTTCCCCTCCCCACTCCTCCCCACCCCCACCCCACACACCTCTTCATTGCACTCCTCCAAATGTTCTGTTTGGGAAACAAATACCCTTCTGCCTCTTTGTTGAATTATATCTGTTCATTGTCAAGAAAATTTATTAATTTGGAATGAAGTGAAATTTGTTCTCTGTACTACTTCTTTACAAGATGTCCAAGTTCTAGACAGTGAGCACCTCTCAATATAACAGAAACTTATTCCTCTCCACCCTCTTCCTCCTTTCATGCAGCCTTCCAACAATTCTCCTCCTCCTTTTAAGCTCATAGCATGTGGTTAGTGAATCCATACCACCTCAATAAAGTGATTGTCTTGTTCTTAAGTACAGTCAGGTACAGCCACACTATTATCATATAGAATCAAAAGACGAGGTAAAGGGGGATCAACTTGTGTTTAACAAAGAAAGAGAAAAGAAAATAATGCCAAGGGAGTAGGTGGTTTAATGCCAGAGATGAAATTGAAACTAATTCTGAGAGGAAAAAAAATACAAGTTATTTGTAAATTTTAAGAGTAAATATAATGTTTTGAATTAATGAGGGAAAAAGAATTAAAAACATTATTATTGGAAACATTATAATGTGAGTGGGACTAGGAAAAGGGACCTTATGGAGCGAACCAAAAAAAAAGAGTTTTTTATGCTAATAAAAAGCTACAATTTATCTCAACTTAGTGCTAAAATACTGGAGGATGAAACCTTCGACGTGCAGAGAAACTGGCAGTTGAACTGGGCTGTATTCAGCAAAGCAATTAAAAATCGAGAAAACATAAAATGAATTTCCACTTCCGGTATAATTAACATTTCCGTATACTTAACGGCGTACTCCGCATACGCTACTCTATTCGCTGTAGCGGTAAACTTTCAGCCAGAGGTATGTGGTTGTAGGGGGAGTTGGGAAGGAAACAGTGGCTGTCAACCGAAGTACACTGGAAAAATATCCAGATTTCCTGTACCAGGTCAGTAAAAGGAAAGGTTACTGGAAGGTCACCTGTCAGTCACATGGTTGTCACCTTTCCTAATGCCAGGGAATATCTGGTTTCCCTGTACCTATCCTATAACAGTACAGGGCAAAATTTCCTATAGCCTTTCCTTTGAATAGACTGATCCATGACAGCTCACGTTACCCTACACCTATCCTTGAGTACATGCCACCTCATGTTCTGTGTAATATTTCAGATATCTTCCACCTCATGTTCACTGGACCTGTCCAACATGATGTCATTCCATCTATACTGGACCAATCCTGCATGATGTCATCCCATTTTTATTGGACCTGTCCTGAATTACGGCATCCCATCTTTACTGGACTTATCCTGCATGACAACATCCCATCTGTACCGAACCTTTCCAAATGTCAGGGAATATCTGGTTTCCCTGTACCTATCCTATACTAGTACAGGGCAAAATTTCCTATAGCCTTTCCTTTGAATAGACTGGTCCATGACAGCTCACGTTACCCTACACCTATCCTTGAGTACATGCCACCTCATGTTCTGTGTAATAAATTTCAGATATCGTCCACCTCATGTTCACTGGATCTGTCCAACATAACGTCATCCCATCTTTACTAAACCTATCCTGCATGATGACATCCCATCTTTACTGGACCTATCCGGCATGATGAAATCCCATCTTTACTGGACCTATCCTGCACGATGTCATCCCATCTTTACTGGACCTATCCTGCATGATGAAATCCCATCTTTACTGGACCTATCCGGCATGATGAAATCCCATCTTTACTGGACCTATCCTGCACGATGTCATCCCATCTTTACTGGACCTATCCTGCATGATGACATCCCATCTTTACTGGACCTATCCGGCATGATGAAATCCCATCTTTACTGGACCTATCCGGCATGATGAAATCCCATCTTTACTGGACCTATCCTGCATGATGACATCCCATCTTTACTGGACCTATCCGGCATGATGAAATCCCATCTTTACTGGACCTATCCTGCATGATGACATCCCATCTTTACTGGACCTATCCGGCATGATGTCATCCCATCTTTACTGGACCTATCCTGCATGATGACATCCCATCTCTACTGGTCCTATCCTGCATGATGACATCCCATCTTTACTGGACCTATCCGGCATGATGAAATCCCATCTTTACTGGACCTATCCTGCACGATGTCATCCCATCTTTACTGGACCTATCCTGCATGATGACATCCCATCTCTACTGGTCCTATCCTGCATGATGACATCCCATCTTTACTGGACCTATCCGGCATGATGACATCCCATCTCTACTGGTCCTATCCTGCATGATGACATCCCATCTCTACTGGTCCTATCCTGCATGATGACATCCCATCTTTACTGGACCTATCCTGCACGATGTCATCCCATCTTTACTGGACCTATCCGGCATGATGAAATCCCATCTTTACTGGACCTATCCTGCACGATGTCATCCCATCTTTACTGGACCTATCCTGCATGATGACATCCCATCTTTACTGGTCCTATCCTGCACGATGTCATCCCATCTTTACTGGACCTATCCCGCATGATGTCATCCCATCTTTACTGGACCTATCCTGCATGATGACATCCCATCTTTACTGGACCTATCCGGCATGATGACATCCCATCTTTACTGGTCCTATCCTGCACGATGTCATCCCATCTTTACTGGACCTATCCTGCATGATGTCATCCCATCTTTACTGGACCTATCCTGCACGATGATATCCCATCTTTACTGGACCTATCCTGCATGATGTCATCCCATCTTTACTGGACCTATCCTGCATGATGACATCCCATCATGGACCTATCCTGCACGATGTATCCCATCTTTACTGGACCTATCCTGCATGATGTCATCCCATCTTTACTGGACCTATCCTGCATGATGTCATCCCATCTTTACTGGACCTATCCTGCATGATGACATCCCATCTTTACTGGTCCTATCCTGCATGATGACATCCCATCTTTACTGGTCCTATCCTGCATGATGTCATCCCATCTTTACTGGACCTATCCTGCATGATGTCATCCCATCTTTACTGGACCTATCCTGCACGATGTCATCTCATCTTTACTGGATCTGTCCTGAATAACATCAGTCTATCTAAACTGAAACTGTCACGAACACTATCAGTACATCTGTACTAATCAGTATTGAATAATGTCAGCACATCCTGTCATGAACAATGTCAACCAGGTTATTGTATAATCTGACCAGTCCAAATAATATATATATATATATATGCCCACCCATACTGTACTACAATTAAGTCATTCAATTCCGATAGAAAAATGAGAAAAACTATACCAAGTTATCTCTACAGTTTAGTCTGAGAGTTATGAAAACCTCTAGCGTCCATTTATATGTAGCAAGTTAAGATGATAGTAGCACCAAGTCTCATCTTCCATGACTTTCATCCATTGAAATAAACATCCACTGTGTAGTATGCTTCAAAATACTCAATTCTACAATAAAAAATTTACATGACTACTAATTATACGAATATAAAACTGTAAGCAACTATTTAAATTAGGGTAACACAGAAGGCTTTCAGTAGAAAACTTACATCAAAATAAGACTTCTTAAGTTGCCACTTCCACATCTGAAAACATTACTCCCCCTTTGTAGAGAACTCCAATTTCCTGAGTAATAAATTAGTATACTGCATCTAAAATGTCATCAGTACATATAGCTAAATTATCACACTTACACCACCAAAATTAAATTAACCAACAATGATAAATTACAAGAAACTAATGAAAGGTTTCTATTCTATTTTAACATCGGGTTGCACTGTTGAGAGGTACAAAATGAATTGTCTGTCTATCACAATCGGTACCCGGAGGAAGCAATAATTAGAACATCCGAACCAGAATTTTTTTTTGTGGGGGTAAGGGAATGCTAGACTCATAGGTCAGACACTATACCTAACCACTCCACTCGGAAGGTTCTGGCAAATTGGCCATATCAAACTCGTTATGCCCAGAATCTGGAATGTATTGGACGTGTACAGTGTATGGTGAGGGTATGTGTTTTGATTAAAAGAGGGCAGGTACACTACTTACGAGCTATCTCTACAAATCAAAGGCGCCTCAAACATGGCAACACTACAACGTCTGTAGATAGAATACTATAATAACAAACAACAGATTGCTACAAGCACTCTCTTAAAGTACATTCTCTACCGTTAAGGAGATGTACTGTGACTAATACGAGTCTAGAAATCTTCCCTCAGTAGGTGTCGTGTGTATCCAAGAACAGTTAGCACCATTGCTGGATATCAATGGGGAAGGCATGATACGGATACTGCACTAAACACTTTACCGAGTATTGCATACATTTTATTGATTTACTTGCGGTTAAACACAGTATTCCAGTAGTCTGGCGCACGCAGACCCTTTACCTCTTTAAATACTGCCAGGGAGGAAAGGGTCTGGTCACTCCCCAATTGTGGTAGTTGTGTCTACGCTGCCAGGACAGCGGCCCAATCAGATTGTTCAGAATTTGTTCGCGCTAAATAAAATTAAGGAAAATGGCAGGTCGAGTGTGCCAAAGTGTTATTAGATTTTAAAGCTCTGGAAGAAGTGTTCAATAAGCTTGGATTGAAATTAGTCAGCAACTAGATTGAAATCAATGAAGTAACGCTGTTCCCTGATTTATTTCCTCGCAAAACTAATTATGCTGATCTGTTACATAACCATTACATAATGACACAACTACTTACAATTGGCTGTGACCAGACCCTTTCCTCTCCGACAGTATTTAAAATAGGTAAAGGGTCTGCGCGTGCCAGACTAGTATTCCAGAAGAACAAGTTAGATGTGGGCAATAGACCATATCCTTCCTAGTGGAACGGTTCAGTAAAGGGTCTTATTTATAAAACACACTACTCATGAAATATTTTGCATACACATACAAATTATACCTTCTATCTGCTATATTGTGATTATCACAGAAGAACATCATAACATGTTAAATAAAAACCATTTTTATATAATTTACCTGAATAAATTGCCACTCGACATAAAGATTGCAGGCTGATTCTACCCCAGCAACACCAACCCAGTCCACTCACCTCCTAGTTATGCCCACTACACCACAACGTGCTGGCAGGTATCTTTGAAGAAAGAAACCCTTTTCCGACTTCAGTGACTTTTGGTGAATGCTATAACCCTTTACCAGGGCTCTCTCCCGTGCTTGCAGCGTGAGCGAGACCCCGCCCCAATACGGACTGGTCAACTTAATGGTAAAGCGTGGCTACTAAACCTGGAATTTAGGTAAGAATCGAATAGTATCGCAGACCCTTCTCCGGGCGCTATAGCTAGAAGGTGGTGTAAATACACAATGGAGTGTGGAAGAGATCAAATTGTGGTAGCCGTACAGTTTCAACCAACACCTTACTAAATCTTTATGACATGTGATACGTCATTGTTTGTTTCTGCAGAATTTGTGTGTAGCTAATTAGTATACTTGCTGGGCCAAAAGTCCTAGTTTGCCAATTGCCAACTTAGTAGATTGTCAAGTCTGCAACTTCTCTCTGTATATATGGTACGTTTTATTAACCATTTGACAGGTATGGAACTATTGGGGTAACTATTTGGACATGTCCAGCAACTATTTCACAGTCACATTCACAACTCCCTTGAAGCTTCCTGTTAACCAACTCAAATTATATCAAAATCAATATTCAAAATTTTATTTCAAAATATTAATTGTATATTTTATGGAATATGGAAAATAAATCAATATCTCATTATAAAATATAACAGAAAAAGAATGAATGTTGTTAATTAAAATTGTTCAGTCTTCACCAGCAAACAAAAACTCAGTCCGGTCACTTGATCTATAATACATAAACAACAATAGGAATAAATATGATGGTAAGCAATCGTTTGTGCCTTATAATTTTCCTTACTAATTTTGGCCAAATGGGGAGGGGGCCAAGATGGCCACAACACTGCTACTAAGAACCTCTGGAGGAGAAGGTGGCTGGTGGAGTTAGCCTCGCCACTTGTTCTCTTGAATCCAACCCTAAAGCAGACTCCATTCCAACCAGATCCCTAAATTACTGAATGCATCACAACTAATTCTCTCACTACATTATCAAAGTAAATGTACAAGTGTTTTTTTCTATATCTACAGTCATTTTAACACCTTCACTCATAAACACTATTACCAAGGTAGCATAATCTTTGCAGGTGGGGAGGGAGATCAAAGGTACACATCAGGAACAATTATGCTCTTTCTGCTTCCCATTATGCTATGCTCCAATGCCTTGCCAGCATGTTTTTTTCTCTTCAGACCCTTTACCAACTTGCGCCCAGAAGAGTAGGTGCACTGCAATTGGTACCATTATGCCAGCAGTGCTCAGGCATCCAGGTGTTGCCTTATTAGGCCTACAGGAATCCCAGCATAATTTGCATAGCCTTACTACACTTGTACCTAGCAACAATGAAGGGAAAAAAATTACAAAATTATTAAATGCGATACATGTGTAATGATATTTTTTCCTGTAGCCGCTTGTCTGTACATGTAGGCTTATTTACAATGTTTCACGTATGGCATAGAGGCCGTTTTTTGAAGAGAAAGAAGGATACTCTTGTTGTATGCATGAAATATTGAAATAAAGTACTTATTTCACTCCTTGGTCATGAAATACCATTTGACATTTCACTCGCAGCTGTATTTAACTCACCTTCAGCTCGTGAAATACGGTCACTTGCTCATGAAATATCTGGTGATATTTCACTCCAAGTCGTGTTATAAGTACAATTTATAATTTTTGCCAGGATTTTTGGATACAGAATGTTTGTATGTTGCGAGCCTTTTTCATTTCTATTTGTGTCACAAAATTAATATCACAGCTCGAGGAAGTTTTAAGAAACTTCCAAAAATTGGAACTAGTCCCATAAAATTCCTCTCACCTCTATGATAGCTAACACTAGTATCGAAAGGAACTACTGTATTTATGGTCTCAACACAGTGAGGGTGCTACTTGGCCTGATGGACTACAAGTACCAAATTGAGTGTGACGCACTTGTCCCTATACTCACACCCAAAATAGCGTGGGGTTCACGCTCAATGAATGTGTTGTACACACCCTTAAGAGTGTAAGCTCACACCTTTGTTGGTGTGTTGTACACACTTACGAGCGTAAGCTCACACTGCTGTTTGTGTGGATACACACCGCTTTAGTGTTACCTCCTACTTCCCAAACTCCACCCACACCAATTACAGCAGACTCAATTAAGCCGAGCAGCCATCTTCTGGATCAGATCTTCAAAACCAGCCACCTGAGCCTTGCAGGTAAACCCATTATACATTGTGTGGTGTATCATCAGAATTAAAAGATTTATTAAAAATTAAAAAATTCAAATTAAAAAGACAGAGACGTGAGTAAATGCAGAAATTGAGGCCTTTTTGGTCGGAAACTGAAAAAGTAATATTTCCAAAAATGAATAAAAATTATTGCATCCAACTGGGTACTTTATATTAAAAACAAAATAAGCACTTGTTAAAATAAATGGAATGTCCTCAAAATTCATTACTTCATTAATGATCTTCTTATCTATCACCAAGAAAGCTTGCTCTGGCTGAAGTAGACTTCCTGTCATTAAGATATAAGGAGCAAGATAGGAGACCTCTTCCACAACTGAATGGATATTCACACACTCCTACAGAGACATAATAATAATAATAATAATAATAATAATAATATAATAATAATAATTATAATAAATAAAAAAATAAAAAATATAAATTCAGTTTCAAGTGATAAAAATGATATATTTTCTTAGTTTCACCAATCGGCGACTCCACCAACTAAAGGGTTAATTCAATCTGGATGTTGGTATGCCTATGGAATTGATCGAGTCAAATAAAACAAATTTTGTTAGTCAAGACCTGATTAAAATGAAAATGGATACGTCAAATAAATAAATAAAACAAAGTATTGCATCAGACACAGGGGGGTAGGGGGGATAATTGAAAGTGGTTTAATAAAAAAAATTTACCTCTGCATAGTATAATGACCTTGCTGGGATCAGCTTTAATTCACACATCTGGCAGTAGCAGTGGCAGTACCATGAGGACACGCACCAAAGCATTCACTCCTTCCCGATCTGCAATCAATCATATTAATGACTTCAGAGTAAAATATTGTTGGCTGTCCCTATAGTGTGCTAGTGTGGTAGAGCACCGCATACTAAATGGTGTTTTTAGAGAGAATCTTGCTGGGTGGGAAAAATATGTATCTTGCATGAAAATTTGTGACCCCACCAACTCTGTGGACAAGACTTATGCTAACTTGACTGAAATACCAACACAGACGTACTTGACTGAAATACCAACACACACGTACTTGACTGAAATACCAACACACACGTACTTGACTGAAATACCAACACAGACGTACTTGACTGAAATACCAACACACACGTACTTGACTGAAATACCAACACACACGTACTTGACTGAAATACCAACACACACGTACTTGACTGAAATACCAACACACACGTACTTGACTGAAATACCAACACAGACGTACTTGACTGAAATACCAACACAGACGTACTTGACTGAAATACCAACACACACGTACTTGACTGAAATATCAACACAGACGTACTTGACTGAAATACCAACACACACGTACTTGACTGAAATATCAACACAGACGTACTTGACTGAAATATCAACACAGACGTACTTGACTGAAATATCAACACAGACGTACTTGACTGAAATATCAACACAGACGTACTTGACTGAAATACCAACACACACGTACTTGACTGAAATACCAACACACACGTACTTGACTGAAATACCAACACAGACGTACTTGACTGAAATACCAACACACACGTACTTGACTGAAATACCAACACAGACGTACTTGACTGAAATACCAACACACACGTACTTGACTGAAATACCAACACACACGTACTTGACTGAAATACCAACACACACGTACTTGACTGAAATACCAACACAGACGTACCTGACTGAAATACCAACACACACGTACTTTACTGAAATACCAACACAGACGTACTTGACTGAAATACCAACACACACGTACTTGACTGAAATACCAACACACACGTACTTGACTGAAATACCAACACACACGTACCTGACTGAAATACCAACACACACGTACTTGACTGAAATACCAACACAGACGTACTTGACTGAAATACCAACACAGACGTACTTGACTGAAATACCAACACAGACGTACTTGACTGAAATACCAACACAGACGTACTTGACTGAAATACCAACACAGACGTACTTGACTGAAATACCAACACAGACGTACTTGACTGAAATATCAACACACACGTACTTGACTGAAATACCAACACACACGTACTTGACTGAAATATCAACACACACGTACTTGACTGAAATATCAACACAGACGTACTTGACTGAAATACCAACACAGACGTACTTGACTGAAATACCAACACAGACGTACTTGACTGAAATACCAACACACACGTACTTGACTGAAATATCAACACAGACGTACTTGACTGAAATACCAACACACACGTACTTGACTGAAATACCAACACACACGTACTTGACTGAAATACCAACACACACGTACTTGACTGAAATACCAACACACACGTACCTGACTGAAATACCAACACACACGTACTTGACTGAAATACCAACACAGACGTACTTGACTGAAATACCAACACAGACGTACTTGACTGAAATATCAACACACACGTACTTGACTGAAATACCAACACACACGTACCTGACTGAAATACCAACACACACGTACTTGACTGAAATACCAACACACACGTACTTGACTGAAATACCAACACAGACGTACTTGACTGAAATACCAACACACACGTACTTGACTGAAATACCAACACACACGTACTTGACTGAAATACCAACACACACGTACTTGACTGAAATACCAACACACACGTACTTGACTGAAATACCAACACACACGTACCTGACTGAAATACCAACACACACGTACTTGACTGAAATACCAACACAGACGTACTTGACTGAAATATCAACACACACGTACTTGACTGAAATACCAACACACACATACTTGACTGAAATACCAACACAGACGTACTTGACTGAAATACCAACACACACGTACTTGACTGAAATACCAACACAGACGTACTTGACTGAAATACCAACACACACGTACTTGACTGAAATACCAATACACACGTACTTGACTGAAATACCAATACAGACGTACTTGACTGAAATACCAACACACACGTACTTGACTGAAATACCAACACACACGTACTTGACTGAAATACCAACACACACGTACTTGACTGAAATACCAACACACACGTACTTGACTGAAATACCAACACAGACGTACTTGACTGAAATACCAACACACACATACTTGACTGAAATACCAACACAGACGTACTTGACTGAAATACCAACACAGACGTACTTGACTGAAATACCAATTAATAGTGAAGTATCATCTAAACTATATCAACAGATTCTGACCTTATCACCCACCAAGTGCAGAAGTCTCTATTATCTATTTGCTCTTGGCACTGAGAGCTTACAGACATCAACTGTGCTTAAGAAATTAGATGAAAGTGATTAACCATTGTCCTGAGTTGTCCTGATGAATTCATCCATGTACCTGTATACCCCACCTCATACAAATGAGATGACCATACTGGTTACATGGAGATGTACATTCCCTGGGTCCAGTTGAAGCAGGTCCAGCCAACCTTGAAAATAATACACCTGTTAAACAAGAGATCCTTCAATATAGATGTAACATTAGCTAAGCCAGAAAAATCACAAAATATACTTGAGGTAAACTGATCCACCACCCACGCTACTCCTCTCTGTACTTAATCTACTGGCAACCCTCACCTCCTTCACCTAACACACATGAGTCAGAGTGTGATTATGGCAAAATATTTCACAAGCAGGCAAATATATTTTCATGAGCCAGACCCAAGTGAAAATAAAGCCTGAGCTCAAGTACTTCAAGAATTGTTTTAACAGTAGATATTGGAAAATCAAATCATGACAGTCCAGTATTGATTAAAAAATATAATCTTTTGCCAACTTCAACATGTCTTGGGTTCATACACACACGTACACACACAAACAACAGATTATTGACCATTATTACACACAAAGGTTTTTACGGCTTGCATAACAACCCACACAGTCTTGCTACACTTCAAAAAGCTTGGAGTACATTCATAAACAGCTGCAATTTGGAATGGCCTCTCAAAAGACCTCTTGTGCAGGAGGGCTGACCTCACTGTAATTACCTGAAAAAATTATTCTACACAACAAGAACACAAAACAAAAACAAAAACAAACCCTCTCTTCTCTATACTATCACAAAGAAAACGTTTAAATAACGTGTATTGTTTTGTTGTTGATTTTTCCTTCAATTCAAACAGTTGCAGCGAGTTGTTACTATGGCACTGAAAGTGTATGCGTAATTAAAAAACTCAGACCTTATTTTCAGTAGCTTCAGTGTTAGAAGTCAAAATCATAAAAAACAGTATAGTTTTTAAGCTAGCTCGCCATTTGTGCTCAAGCACATCACTAGTTATATTAATTATCCTTCACACATACATGTAGTATATTTTTCACTCCCACACAGTCTTATCACAATTCATATTATGGCCACTTCGGTACTAAAATTATGACTTAGGAATTCACCTTTTTAGCATCAATGGGGGGAGGGGGGGGGAGGGGCTACAATCTCAACAGCTGCAATTTGGGAGCTTTATGCTTTATGACCTCTTATGCTGAATGACCCTCTCCAGACTAACCATACTATAATTAGCTGAAAAATTATTCCTCACACTGGAAACCACAACACATACACACAAACAAACAGATTCTCTATCAGACTCTATTTTTGCTCTTTCTCACTAAACACAAATAAAATTAAAATATACATGGAAAAAATTGTGGGCATAATTTAATTAAAAGATGCAATAAATTACCTTAAAGTTCTGGGCAACTGCGGTTATAGACCCTCACATGATATTTACACCTCCACCACAGACCAGACCACCAAATAATGTCTTCTCACATACTGGAGTGAGTGTACATATGTACCTGTTACACAACACTCCCCCTAATTCTGACCCAAGTTAAATAGTCACTGAAATTACAATTATGCTGTGATTATTTCATCCTTAGTAGGAATCATCAGTATGTTATAATCACTATGAAGTCATGGGTGACAGTGTACTATAATAATATATGATAATGAAGCAGAATAGTATAAAAAAATATTATAGGATACACCCATAACTTGATAATGATAAACATAAATAATCACAATTATTTAGTTTGTGCATTTATGGTGATCGGCAAGCTTTTCTTACCTGTTATATACTCCTTATTGTTGATGTTTACATTCAAATCAGCAAGGTCTTACTTTTTAGTATTTTTTAAGCTAATGCGTAGATTATCTACAGCAATGACCACTGCACAATCTGAACATTGTTGGAATCATGACATTACATTTGCAGACTTTGTGCACATAGTGGAGTCACATAGAGTGAAACCACAACCATTGTGGTAACTGTGTACCACAACATCACCAGACTCACATAGGTGAGAACTTGGACATTTGCTGTCTCTGAGGACTATAGCATACAGTCATGATAGTTGCCACTCACTGGGTGGGAGTATCGGCTCTGACTTGCGGCATTGGTTCACAAACACCAGACTACAATGCTGCTGTTTAGTTCAGTGTAACATAGATATATGCTAGAGAACATAATAACTCAATCACTCGTGATCTAAAGGTGGCAGGTATTTTAGTTATGTTCGAAATGCTTGAGTACAAGGAACAGTGCCACTGATCTCTCATGAGAAAAGTTGATAGGCATATTTGCAGGGGAAAAAAAAAAGGCTGCATCGGTGTAAAGGACTAGCATAATTTATCTGCCATTTACAAGTTTAGAGTGTCAGTTTAGCCTTGGTCACAATAATATGGTGATAATGAGTAAAAACAATCACATGCACCCATGCACACACACACACACACACACTCACACACACACACACTTGTGAACCATTTCAAGTGTTCCTAATTATTGGATACACTAATTTCAGCATTACTATGACATCTCTCATGTGTTCTGTAAAGACAAGAGTACTGGGTTGGCAACCAGTCACTGAGTGAGAGATCAAAATGCATTTTGTAATAGCAGTAATGGTGCTTATTTTGGTACCAATTTAATTGAATGTAGTGAGGACCATTATTGTAATGTCCCAGTGCTAAGGTACACTGCACCTGAATTTACCATACTACTCCTTCACACTACACATAATGCACTAAAGACACAGTAGTTATAAACTTACTTGAAGAGGTGTTACAAGTGCACAGATTTACAAACGTACCGCACACTTTGCCAATCTTACTGAACTGCAATAATGACATCATAATGGTTGACAGCATGGCGAACATACATGGCCATTCGAGAATCGCTGTAAGTGGAGACATCAAACTGGCCATGCACATTGGATGGAATGTGTTTGCTCCACCCATAGTTAGTATCATAAGTATACACTGACAAACTGACTGACTGACTGACTCATCACTGACAGACTCACTGACACACATATACACACACAAATATCTATATAATGCACATTTTTTAATTTATTTTTTATTTTACTGACAGACTCACTGACACACACACACACAGACTGACTCACTGACTGACTGACTCACTGATAGACCGACTCACTGACAAACTGACTGACTGACTGACTGACTCACTCACTAACAGACAAACTGACTCACTGACTCACTGGCAGACTGAATTATAAATGTGACCTCTATGTTTAAATGTTTTACCTTCAATACATAAATGCATAGTTACAGATCTTGCAATGGCAAAAATGAACTCTGATTAAAAAAAAAAAGTTTTAGCTCATTCCAATTACTTCGCATAATGGTTTATTTGCCATTTGTGCTTAAATCACATCACTAGTGATATCAGGTTAGCTCAATGAAATCAATGCTTCTTTGCATACACAGGATACTTATGTAAACTGTCAAATGTTGTATAAAACAAGTAATTATGGCGAGCGAGTGAAGTCACAAGAAGTTGTTGCGACTAGTTTTTATGGCATTGAAAGTCCATTACCAGACATAAATTCAAAAACTCGCCGTTCTTTTGGAGCTGCTGAGTGTCGTTTCTTGATTGTCAAGAGCCACTGGTAGCCAGAAAGGCTTCTACCACGACTCGGAGCAGTCGTAGTTTGGTGACTTCGTTTCTACCCTTCTGCTTGACATTCTGGTTCACTTTAGGCTCAGGTTGGTTAACTAAAATTACAAAAATAACTCTGGCTATTTTGTGTTGTTGTTGTTGTTTGGTGTGATTACAGTGGTGTTTTAATACGCAGAGCATAAACTAAAAATCTTTGGTTCGTTTGATAAAAAGAAACCACTACATTTAATTTCTATTAATCAAACTCATATTTTTAATTAATGAGTGGGTGTGGTTAAGTCGGTGTGGTTACATTGGCCTGCCTTTACACAGTTTTTTCGGCTACTATAGTAGTACAGTTGGGACGAATGGTAACTATGGCATTGAAACCCTTTATCATACTTCACATACCTCAACATTTTTTTTAGTACCTGGAGTGTTATAAGTAAAAATTAATCTACAACAATCTGGGTAACCTGACTAGGGATGCTTGGTTTTTTGCTCAAGCACACCTCTAGTATAATCATTACTAATACCCCAAATAATGAGAGCACAGGTTTAACTCTAGATCTAGCAACAGAAATTTTTCACAAACAAAAAAACAAAATCCCACTTACCATGATTATATCGAGCCAGCCACTTGAACCGAACAGATTCAGTCCAGCTTTCTACAGCACAGCAGACAACCGATAATCACACACACACACACAGACACTGAGACACACACACTAACACCGCTGACGCAGGGAGTTCTAGTCCACGCACACTCGGTAGGCGTGGACTGTTGTTATAGTTACAGTCACTCTGAACATCAAAAACCTGTAGTGCGCTGATGCTGAGGGCACTATAAAATCTATGAACGCAAAGACTACCCTTTATCTCTTGTAAGGGTAATTCGTAGAGGATATAAACAATAGTTCAATACAGCTATTTTATATTCAATGACCTGTGGATGCATTTGAGTAGTTTATTTGAGGTGTATGTGTGTGTGTGTGTGTGTGTGGGGGGGGGGAAGAAGGAATTATAACTGCAGGTGAGCTGTTTTGTAGAGAAAATTGAGTGAGGAAAGGAATTGTGGATGATATAACGATTAAAACTTATAGAGGACTACCTTAAACCTCAAGACTACAAAGTTAGTTAGAGGTCAGATGAAACTAACCAAGAACTCATGATGCTTAAAGCTGTAATTGACAGAGTGATATACTTGTATAAGACTCTATTGCTATAATTTTCAATTAACACTTATTACACTGATCAGGTCGTGTGCTCTAAATAAACTTGCTATTGTTCCTGCAGTATGCCAGTATACCATAACCACTGAAATAACACTCCATACAAAGGCAACACCCTATAATGTGACTAAACAGCCACACAATAAAACTGACACCACTGAAGAGTAAGATTTGCTTGCCAGATGCCAGGTTATGGCTCCGAAGTATACAGTATGCACACACTATGTTGTCTATGTTGCAGGGCTGTTCAGTTAGTGATTTAGCTAGTAATATTTTTATATAGCTAGTCTTCTCTCTAGATAGAACCAAGTTCTCATCAAACTTCCAACATTTATATGCTGATTATCTGTTTACATGCCCAGTAGCTATATAAAATTGCTTGAATTGTTTCAGATGACCTGCTAGTTCAATGTGAAACTGAATTCACTGCGCAAATGTGGTCATATATGGCGTCATTACTTTCTTAAAACTTGTGGTAGCTATACGCATATTATAAGGAGATTCAGTATGGGTGTTGCTTATATGTAGCTTATAGATTCGTTATAAGCTGACTGTTATAAGCTTGTTATAAGTGTGGAATAAGATAGCCTATACCAAGCTTACACCAGCTTATTACTATCCTATACCAAACATACACCCAGCTTATATTATCCTATACCAAGCTTACACCCAGCTTATATTATCCTATACCTAGCTCACACCCAGCTTATATCCTGTCTTGGAATAAGGTGGACCATATTCAACTTTTACCCACCCAGCATATTACGTATCCAAAGTCAATTTTTTTAAAATTTTAATCAAGTTATAACAATCAATGTCTCGTAAATTGTTATTCACTTTGTTCATCAATTTCTTGATTGTCCTTCAATGAATCACTTCGCCTGGTTCCTCTTGGATGACTTGATGGCAGGCTGTCCAAGTAGACATCTTACTTGGCTATAAACGTATTTAATGCTTTTGATATGATAGTGATATGATGGAGGATGGCGAAAATGTCTTCTCATCTTGTTCTTGTTCTTCATCTGACATGTCAGGTGTGACATCTGACCACAGCTCCCTCTTCCGTCCTTCCCTCACCTCCTTGCCCTGGCACTCATAACTCTGTAGAGAAATAATTAATACGAAGTGCACATAAAAAATGTTGTACATAAGATAAAAACACACGCATAATACATTGTCAATCTGCAGTGATCATAGGCAATGTATAATGGCCATTGATGTTAATTGTTAGATAAGTAAAAGTACTACAGAATCGACACCTCTGATTGACACCTATGCCCAAAATAATTAATCATATACACCCATGCCATGCTTACAAACATCAAACCAAACAACACCCTTTCCTATGTATTAATTGATGGCCATTATTATATATTAACCCTGAAATATGATCAGGATAGCAAGTCACAAGCAGTAAATACTTAGTGTATGTCACAATATAAGGGTACGACCTACATTATTATTGAAAATCAGCGAAAATACCTATTATTTTTCTCCAATTAATGACCATTAGGGGCTATACTATCTTATTAAATTTAGAAACCTAAACTTATTTTGACAAAATGTTAAAGTCGAATACACAAAGAAACAAATATCCCCGATTTCCAATTGTGTCACCCCTGAGAGTGTCTCGCTCGCTTCACTGCAAGGGGAAAGTGGAATAGCTCTAAGTGAAATAGATGGGTATGTGTGCATGCCTTGGAAACGTGGCTTGGAAATGTACAATGTCATTCTTTAACGCACCAGTTCTACCCGTATTTGACGAAACGTTTTTCAACAGATTTGGAGGAGCCATAGGTTGAAAACGAAGTTCCAGTGGAATCTAATCCTGAAATATGGAGATAATGAGTGAACAATACAGTAGCTACAGTGCAAATGATATTAAAAAACATATAAACTGGCTTTTAGTGAGTGATAGGAATTCACAGCACTCCTAAAGTATTTGAAATAGCCCTTGGCTTCGTCTCAATCACATTACTCGTGCTATTAATCCCGAATAGCATGGTATCCACTGTGAGTAGTGTAGTTGAAATAGCACAAGGCGAAGCCGAGTGCTATTGCTATCACTAGTTAATAGTAGACCAGTTTTTTTTTTAATCATTAGCACATATCATTAACTCACTATCTCTGTATTTCAGGATTAGCTTCCTCTGAGCATGTATTTGACCTGTGGTTCCCTCTAATCTGTTGAAAATATTTCGTCTAATTCGGGTAGAACTTCAGCGCTAAAAAATGACATAGTCTACAAAGAAACTACTCAAACTGTATGTTTCTCAAGGCTAAAGCTGTATGCATGCACACTTACCCATACTATTTCACTTGGCTACCATGGTATTTCACTTTCCCTGTGAGATTTCAATTGAACAGTGCTTTTCCCATACATTGTTGAATGGGCAATTTACGCACACGACTATTAGAAAATGAACACAAAGGGAAAAAAATAACTAACTCGTTTTTGTGATCTTGCCACCTTTCAGCCTCTATCGGAATTGAAAAATATTTCACTTTTTCAGATAGCATTTTTGTTGTAAGTTTGATATCCTCTGCAAACGAATTAATTATACAATCAGCGACCCTCAATAATAAGCTACAATATTTAAATCATCTCCTAGTTACATTCAAAGAGAATTTCCTACTGCATTGTTTATCCCCCCTCTCTACTTCCCCTTCCCCCTCCACCCCTCTCTACTTCCCCTTCCCCCTCCACCCCCTTGAATTTGTCCGCGCTATCATCTGATGTGTAGTGTACACACACCAGGGTTGTGGCAATTACAGGAGTAAAGTAATCAATTACAATTACAATTACTTAAAAATTTTGCTTCTCAATTACAATTTCAATTACCAATTACACCTTTAAGAACTAATTACAACAAATCTGTTAGCAATTACATACAATTACATCACATCGCCTCCTCAGGATCAGTGGTCATGTAATAGGGCCCACAAAGTTTGTAATTTTGTTTTAATTCATCAATTTTTCTTAAAAGAGAAAAGTTATTTCTATCTACATTAAAAATTATAAAAACTGAGAATTCATTTTCTTGCTAGCAGTCATGTGCTTTAGAACTGACCCTTTACCAAAGTGGTCTTTGACCCCAACTACTTGCCAATTACAGGTATGCAATTACAATTACAATTACAATTACTGCAGATGGTATAATGATTACAGCTAATTACAATTACCAATTGCAATTACCACAACACTGACACACACAAATACCAATAATAAATGAAACGCACTATACTAATAATTACACATGAATGAATTGAATTGTGCGAACACACACGCACGATGTGTATAAATCTAAAAGCGAACACACGCACATGATGTGTATCAATTAAAAGCGAACACACATCAAGATGCTAGTTCAGTGGGGCCACTAGTTTTAGACTTAACGACTGGAGGGAATGGAAGAAAGGTCACAGCACTCAAGTATAGCATTTTAACTCTAGCAAGAATGCTCGAGATAATTATAGCAGAAATGAAGAAGGAAAGTCATTGAGGTTAATCTGGACAGTTCTAAAGCTACCAGCGAATGTTATTTGAATGTGTTTCTGAGTTAGGGGACATTTCCTAGTTTTGGTCCCACATAGTTCTGGATAGAGAGGTTTCAGTGTAATAACACATGCAAAAATGCAAAATGCTAATTATCTTGCAACCGCTAGCGGTTATGCGCACCTGGTAGAGCCAGGATGCCTGTGCACTAAGCAGGCACTGTGAGTCGTGCAAGCAAAGTTCCTAGAGCCGGGCTAGGAACTCTCGCAGGAGCACAAGCCTGTCCTCACAGCAAGTGATGTAGGCACCCGAAGTCCCACCTAGACCATTGCTGTTTCATGAGAAAAGGCCTTGAATTTGCAACCAGGTACCCAATCACAGCTGAGTGGACTGGTGGGGCTGGTGGGAGGCAGGTGAAAAACAAAATGGAAAACTGCCTGAGTGTGGGACACAACCACTACACCACACACACACACATACACACACACACACCTTGAACCTTGAAAGAAAGCCACTCATTGGATGATGCTTCTCTGCCACAAGTGACAGACTAAATCACAGTAACTAATGTTTTCAACGAGTAGTCACACATCTGTGTCTATCAATGTCTTGCTTGCGTATGAATGCTCTCTCACACGTACTACACTGGTATGGCTTATCTGTCACTGTCATGCCTCCCATGGAACTAAACACAATGAATAAGCCACAGTCGTGGAGACTGAGCACATGTACACTGTAGCACATGTATAATGAATAAAACACAGTCGTGGAGACTGAGCACATGTACACTGTAGCACATGTATAATGAATAAAACACAGTCATGGAGTGAGCACATGTACACTGTAGCACATGTGTAATGAATAAGACAGAGCCATGGAGACTGAGCACATGTACACTGTAGCCAGCTATAGGTCATTGCTATACATTTTGGTGAAATTCATTGATCAAGTCATGGATGAGAAAAAATAGAGCCATCTATTTTTTGAGACAGAAGGCATGGTAGTAGAAGAAACCAACAAACACCTTCAATTAATTGTATGATTTAGTTACAGTTTTAGGTGTGCCATATACTACTCTGACAGAGAGGCAGCCCTTCACATGCGCATATCCAAAAAAATTAGATCACACAGTGGATACCCATGATTGGTGCAACCAGCAAATTTTAGCTACATCACCTAAGAAAGGTCAGGTTAAGTATCCAGCAACAGAAACATTACAATCTCACTTAATATTAGCTATACATACACAAGAGCCAACAGACAGTAAATACATTTTCTTATAGCTAGCCACAAGTCTCAACTTGCACGTGCATATGCAGCCCCGGAATAAAGTATAGCCACCTAAACATCTCTAACCTTTCTTACAGGAGGGCCATTCCACCCAGCACTAACTGTGTATTACTTACTGAGACTGGACACGAGAAGATTGACCTTTCTTTAAAAGCTGACTAAGTGGGCGCGGACTGTTGTT
>WLWD01001216.1_pt1 | contig 25116 bp, 11 predicted proteins | sample 6712731 | NCBI WGS metagenome assembly WLWD01 (sample SAMN12718690, study PRJNA576275) | sponge metagenome | isolation source: marine sponge | host: Mycale hentscheli | place: New Zealand: South Island, Marlborough, Capsize Point | collected 2014-11-01 | reverse complement strand
CCTCTCTTGTCTGACAGTATCTTGTTGGCAGTGTACAGTGATCCATCACCTCTCTTGTCTGACAGTATCTTGCTGGCAGTGTACAGTGATCCATCACCTCTCTTATCTGACAGTATCTTGCTGGCAGTGTCAGTGATCCATCACCTCTCTTGTCTGACAGTATCTTGCTGGCAGTGTACAGTGATCCATCACTTCTCTAGTCTGACAGTATCTTGTTGGCAGTGTACAGTGATCCATCACCTCTCTTGTCTGACAGTATCTTGCTGGCAGTGCACACTGATCCATCACCTCTCTTGTCTGACAGTATCTTGTTGGCAGTGCACAATGACCCATCACCTCTCTTGTCTGACAGTATCTTGTACAATGATCCATCCAGAGCCTCCAACTAGAATTTTACATCTTCAGTATAAATTGAAAAAAAATCAGTATTTTCTGCTGCATTTTCAGTATTTTGCTTGCTAGCTACTTAAAGCAAGAACAGATTAAACTAGAACTAAGACATCTTTATAGTATCTTTTAAAAATTACCCATCTGAGTTTTAGCTATGATGACAAAGCATTATTTACAGTTGTAATTTCACATAAGAAACATTTTATAGGTGTAGAATGAGTTGAATGAGACCAGTAATAAAGTATGAAAAGAATGACTACTAAAGATTAAACAGGAAATTAGCTAATGTACGATAGTTAAGTTTGGGACTACTTTTTGTAGGATAAATTGCGTTCCATAGTGCATGTCTTGGCCTCCTCAAATTCGGTTGGTTCACAACAAGAGAGAGTGTTGTTCAAATGACATCCAATTAATGCAGACAAGGTTTCTGTGGAAAGTGATGATCTATATTCAGTTTTTATTCTTCGAACAAACACTCGCTCACTGTCTGCATTAGACACAGGAGTAGATATGAGTTGCAAGGCTAAAGTGGCAAGATTTTTGTACAGAAGGTTTCCCATTGGCGACTTCATCTTGCTAATTAATATCCAGAAATTGATTTCATCACTGTCAATGCTAGGGTCAATAGTATCATCAATAGCAAACTCACAGTATTCTAACTTCACTAGATCTTTTTCAAATGTTACTGGAAAAAAGCTGGCAATAGCATCAAACGAGGAAAGGGACATCTTTTGACTGTTCTTTGGTTCAAGAAAAGCTAGAGTTTACAACATCTCAGACTTAAAATCAAATACTTTCAGAAGTTTCTTAACAAAAGCTGAATAGAAAGTTTTCACACCATGATAAAATTCTGTTACAGATTCACCTTCATTTTCTTCTTGATGAAGAATAAGAGCAGTGGTGTTGTCTCCAACAAACAGATCCCGCACTGGAAGATGATTGCACTCATCAGAATAATTTAACTGGGTCAAATCTTCAGAGTGGTGTTGTATAACCTCCTGTTTAATAAAAAAGGACAAAAAAATTTTCAACAATCTTTTAGTTTGTGTACAGTTGCTGTAGATGAGGTCTGAAAAGAAGTATTAAATTTGTCAAAAATGGGCAATACATTTGAAAGAAAATAAAACCATACTTTAGTGAGGGGATGTTGTAACTCCTCAAAAATAGATTTCACTTTTCCACTTTTTTCCACATCAGGGTGACTACAAAAATAAGAATAGAGAGGATTCCACATCTCAAGTGTGCGCTGAATAGCATGTCGCAGAGATAACCATCTTGTCACTGAGTGTTTAGAAACAACCTTGAACTCTACGGAACAAAACTCAGCATAATCATGAAGAGATGTGATTCTTTTCACACTGCGGTGAAAATGATAATAAATGTCTATCAGAATTTCATCAATTTTCAATGGCATTGTCTTAGTGGCTGCTTTGACACATAAATTTATTAAGTGACAAATACAATACACATCAACAATTTTGGGTTGCTCCACTCGGAGCTTACTTATAACCCCACCTCTTGCACCTTTCATGGTATTACATGTATCAGAGGTGAAACTCAGTAGATTGCTAAAAGGTAATTTGTATTTCTCTAATAATGACTTAATAGAATCAAATATTCCTTTAGCACTTAAATCAATTATGCCAACTGTATCCAAATGACGTGTAGCTACAACTTCTTTCCGTGGATCAAAAAAGCGAATTAAAACCGTGAGTAGCTTGACTGTGTCACCTCTCTCATTAGATTCATCACATAACAGGTGAAAAGGAGAACATCTCACACATTCAATAATTAGCTTCTTTAAATGAGGATCAATTGCATCACATATAATTGATTTGGTTTTGGTGTGCTTACAAGAAAAACTAGCAGCAATCTTGGAATCAGGAAACATCGATGAAAGACAGATGATCTGATGATTGAAATGACAAATTATGCATCGCAATAAACTGAGCCATTTTAATTTCTGCTGAAATAACTTTATTTCGATGACATGAGCTACTACTAGACTCCCCCAAAAGGCTGGTAAGAGTTACATTTCTCTCCACCTGCAGAAGTTTTGCTCTATGCTTTAAGCTATTCACATGATGCTTGATATCATTAATGCCCCCATGAGAAATGTTAAGAACACAATTACATAACGTGCAATTAACAGACCTGCTATTCCTGCTGCTTGAAGTGATGTACTTTGGTAGTGTCCAGTCGTACTTGAAACGCCCAGTAAGCTTACACCTCTTGTTCTGCGGTGGAGATTCACTACCACTAACCTCGCATGTACCTTGAAGTGTTTGCTCACTGTCAGTGTCAAAGACACTACTGCTTGCCCCCAAACTGCTACAACTATCTACAAAACTACTGCTGCTAGAGCTTGAAGTACGACTACTTAACTATCAGCCATCATCATTAGCTAAGAAAAGGTAAAATGACAGCAAATAGGTTTCCGTATAATCTTACCAGATTTCCGTATTCCGTATTTATACTGGAATTTCCGTATAAATACGGAAAAATGCGTCTACTTGGAGGCTCTGTCCATCACCTCTCTTGTCTGACAGCATCTTGTTGGCAGTGTACAATGATCCATCACCTCTCTTGTCTGACAGTATCTTGTTGGCAGTATACGATGATCCATCACCTCTCTTGTCTGACTGTATCTTGCTGGCAGTGTACAGTGATCCATCACCTCTCTCGTCTGACAGAATCTTGCTGGCAGTGTACAGTGATCACCTCTCTTGTCTGACAGCATCTTGTTGGCAGTGTATATTGATCCATCACCTCTCATGTCTGACAATCTATTCCTGATGAGCTGAGCGTCACAGTCACCCTCAACGTTCTCTTCCATTAAAAGCTAGTTTCAGTTCAGCGCTGCCGCAGAATTCGCCTGTACATCAACTTAACAAAATGAAGGGCCTATTTCTCTGCGCAAGTTTAAGGTGTATTCGTTTAGTATTTTACTGCTGGAGTATCGCAAATAGTAAGTTACAGAAAAACAGTTCAAGAAATTAAGTGCAAACTTTACTGAGTTGTACTGTCCTTCTAAAATAAGTTTAGTTGAAGATTGGCTGTTGCTTTATTAGTAGTTAGACAAATAATAGTCTTCTAGCAAGTTCTTCCCAGAGGGCTCTGGTGAAGAAAGAGCTGGGGTTATAATGGGGTATTTTTGCAACCTCAAAAGTGGTTTGTAAGTGTTTCTGTATGGAATGTGATCTGATAATGGAGTAGCCTCTCTTCTGTGAGATTAACAATGAGACAGCCTGTGCCCTGTGATATTGCTGCAATTTGTAGCTCACTATCTTTCATCTTCACTATAAATGAACTTCCATTGTTGAAGGAGCAAGTTTTGTGGCACAGCTGTGTGGGATGATGTCCCCTTTAGTGAGAATAGATACAAATTGGAGGCAGTTACACCAGTAATCAGTATAATCAATTGATACAATTATACTGCATAAATGCTAACAAATGAGTGCCTTTAATGTCTGTGTTTATATTTGTCTGTGTTTGTTTTGACAGCATGTGCTCAAATCTCAGCTGCAACCAACGATGCCATCATGCCTTCAACTAGTGAGTTATTTGAGTTTCTCAAAGAAACTCTTCTTGAATATAGCTTAATGGATAAGCAATCCCAAATATACACTACAATGAATCAGGAATGCCCCTTGAGCATAAACTTCGTCATGTTATTACAGCCAGGGGTGCCAAAAAGATTCGACAGGTAACATCAGGCAACAAAACACAAATTACTATTCTTGGCTGTTGCAATGCTATTGGTCAGACCATTCTACCCATGGTTGTATTTACAGGAAAACACTTCAATCCTGATCTCTGTGCTGGTGAAGTTTCTGGAACATTGTACGACATGGCTGATGCTGGTTGGATGACCAAGAGCTCTTTTCTAGTTGGTTTCTAATCATTTTTTATGACATGTGGTATCAAGTCGCCCACTGTTGTTGATGCTAGATGGTCATTCCTCACATCACATGCTAGAACTCATCAAATCTGCTGCAGAAAATGATATAGTTATTGTCCGACTGTCCATCCTATCAATTCTGCTCCCACTAGTACTAATTGTAAGTCAGGTTCGTTACCTATTTCTGTTTTTCTTGTGTATCCAATGGCCATCAGTAAGTCAAAACATCAACCAGCATGCAAATCAGCTCGTGTTTTGATGAGTGCAGAATTTTATTGCACTGTTACAAGAAAAGAAAAGGAAGAAGGAGGAAGAAGAGGAAGAGAAGAGAAAGAAAACATTAAGGAGAAAAAAAAAATTGATGAATGAAGAAGAGAGGAAACAGAAAATTGAGGACAAAGAGTCAAAGAGGACTGAACAAGCTAGGAAGAAAGAAGAGCAGGCCAAAAGGAAAGAGGAACTAGCGAAGAAAAGGGAGCAATACAAGCAAGAAAAGCAGAAACTAAAGTAAGTGAATGCCGAGCCAAAAGAAATTCGCCTGGTGAGTCTTCCCTAAAAACATATTCCAAGAGGAACCATAATGAAATGAAAAGTATTTAGTAATCAAGTCAAGATACTTGTTCCATGTGTTTTAGTCTCTACAAAGACCATGTTAATAGTGGAACTGGGTTGGTTTTGGATGGCTTTGATTGGATCCAGTGCACTAATAAAGACTAGATTAGGAGGAGCCATCGGTTAAAAGCAAAGTTCCAGAGAAAATTTATCCTGAAGTACAGAGATAGAGACTGCACTATATAATGAAGCCACACTGTAAATAATTTTTCACCTACGGTAGTCTCATGCAGTCTTTATAAAGTTGGCCTACCATTTTTTTGTGTGAAAGCACGGGTAACCATGCTATTCTGGATCAATAGCACCAACAGTGCTACTAAAATAACACTAGGCAAATAGCTAGGAGTGCTATTTCAATAGCTTTACGAGCGCTATTGATCCCTAATAGCACGGGCTACCCATGCTATCACTATCTGTGTATTTCAGGATTAACTTTCTAAGATACTTCACGATGGCTCCCTCCTAATCTATTAAAAAAATTTCGCTACTAATATTGAATAGCATGCTTACCAATGCTATTAATCTTTCTAATTAATAAGTGCATTACGTTACACTTTATAAAGAATAGATGTAACGTAGCAAGCTTTACTCTTGCCAATATGAGAGGGAAATTTTGTAGCCAAGGAGCTGAATGTTTATTAGGTCACTTGGACACGGACTAGGCCATCCATATCCAGAATTTGAAGTATATCTAGATAAACAGCAGAGAATTCCATAGCAGGTTTAGCACGATGGAACGAATGATGATATTCCAGAAGTTATATGCGGGATGGGTGTGCCTAAAATATTTACTTGCAGTCACTCTAAAGGGGGGTTCGACCGAACCTCCCCTGGCTACGGGTATGACTAGTACATTGCCTAGACAGCAGTAACCACTATCAGTGACCTCAAGATGATGTGTTTGGTTGTAAATGGGAGGAGTTATGGTTACACTGGTTAGTACATATCAACAAGACTTTTAGTTCTTGCTAATATGACAGACTAATATGACAGACTACAATATTAGTTCCTAGGTTGTATAATTGGCGAGCGAGCATAGCGAGCGAGACACTTACAGGGGTAACACAATTGAAAATCGGGGTTGTTTGTTTGTTTATATATATGTTTGGACGTACGTAAGGCATTTTTGTACTTTGACCCTCGCGTTTTTGTGTTAGCTCGGTGGTCGACCCCGTCCCAAACATCACTAAACAGAATCCTCAGTTTATCGATCAGTACCCGTATCACCCTAGAAATTGAATTGTTTACTGTTTTGAATTCTTTTACGGGTGCAGTTAAAACGTGAAAACTTACAGGACTTCCATTTCTATTCGAGTTAGTGGCGGTGGTAAGTCAATGCGCTCTTTGGCATGGTTATAAGCCATACGCAACAGTATTTACTTGAAAATGCATTGTCCTAGACTAACCGCGAAGGTAAGTCTTGTGTAGGTGTATGTCCAATTGTGTCAAAGCCATTGTGCTTTACAGTCACTATTTAGCTAAAGAATATCTCAAAGAAAACGTTTAAATAGCGTGTATTGTTTTGTTGTTGTTGTTTTCCTTCAATTCAAACAGTTGCAGCGAATTGTTACTATGGTACTGAAATCTCTTTACAGTGTATGCGTAATTTAATAACTGGACCTTATTTTCAGTAGCTTCAGTGTTAGAAGTCAAAATCATTCATATAAAAATAGTATAGTCTTTAGGCTCGCTCGCCATTTGTGCTCAAGCACATCACTAGTTTATTTGTATATAATATGTTTGGACGTACGTATGTCATTTTGTACTTTGACCCTCGCGTTTTTGTGTTAGTTAGGTGGTCGACCCCGTCCCAAATTGCACTAAACAGAATCCTCTGGTTTATCGATTAGTACCCGTATCACCCTAGAAATTGAATTGTTTACCGTTTTGAATTCTTTTGCGGGTGCAGTTAAAACTTGAAAACTTAAGGGACTTCCATTTCTATTCGAGTTTGTGGCGGTGGTAAGTGAATGCGCTCTTTGTCATGGTTATAAGCCGTGCGCAACAGTATTTACTTGAAAATACATTGTCCACTAGGCTACCGCTAAGGTAAGTCTGTGTAAGTGCATGTCCAGTTGTGTCAAAACTTTGTGTGTTACAGCCACTACTTAGCTAAAGAATATCACAAAGAAAACGTTTAAATAACGTGTATTGTTTTGTTGTTGTTTTTTCCCCTTTAATTCAAGCAGTTGCAGAGAGTTGTTACTATGGCACTGAAATCCCTTTACCGTGTATGCGAAATTTAAAAACTGGACCTTATTTTCAGTAGCTTCAGTGTTAGAAGTCAAGATCATTCATATAAAAATAGTATAGTCTTTAGGCTCGCTCGCCATTTGTGCTCAAGCACATCACTAGTATTAAAACTCTTTTGTATATAGCTACTTCAGAAATATTGTTGAAGTCCAAGTCTTGTCTGAATGATGAAAATACATCAATTTCAGGATTGACAGAACAAGCTTCAGGTAAAAATTTTGATCATAAAGTTTAAGTTTATTGCTCAATGACATGAAAATTATTAAATAAAGGAAAATATTAAGTTTTATTATTATTACTCAGTTATTCCAATTGACAGTTAACATTCAATATAGCACTCTCTATTGTATATTGTTGTTGTTGTTTTTTCAGCGTTTAAAGTGATTAAAAATATTTATAACAGACTGTGACAGGTTTACGGACCTGCAAGCAGATAACAGACTAATTGACAGAGTATAGCGTACCATAACTTATGCAAGTATGCACATGAGGGTAATAAGGTTATGTTGAACTTACAGCTATACATGCTTGTCTGAAATCGTTCTTTATAAATCCAATTTGATTAAATATGACCATCAAAACGGGTAGTTAAAACTTATCGCAAAATGAATATTTTTTTTATTTAAAATATTCTTTAGGGTCTTCACCAAATAAGAAAGATTGTGAAAAAATTAGCAGCACACCAACCAAACCAACGATTCTAGTGAGTTCCGTGTCATACTTGAAGAAGGGCAAGAAATTCGAAAATATCAGGAAGAATTAGCAGCACCAGGTCTGTGTGGTGAAAATTACATCATAGTAGCACCAACTGGCACTGGAAAAACATTAGTAGCTGCTCAAATAATTGCTAACCATCTTAGTAAAAATGGCAATACTGCTCATGCAGTCTTCATAGTCCCAACAAAGGCTCTGGCTGATCAACAAAAGGATGCCTTGGAGAGCTACATTCAGTGCCAGTGTAGAAATATGTACTGGAGAAAATCAGCGAGCAATTTCACAAACTTGTGTTCTTAATAACATAACAGTCTGTACAGGTGGAAAACTGTACTCCGAGCTATGTCGAGGTGAAATAAAGTTTGCTCAATTAAGCTTAATGATATTTGATGAATGCCATTCCGCAGTTCGAGGCTCAGTTTATGCAAACGTAATGAAACTTTATGTGGAACAAGCAATGGCTAGCAACACTTCACAAACTGACCTCAAAAGTCGACTACAGATTGTGGGAATGACAGCATCTCCTGGAGCAGGAAAAAATCCTCGCGTTGATTTCAACATATCATTGAATCATCTCAAAATGCTTGCTGCACACATGAATGCTACCGGTGGGATAAAGACAGTAGTAGAACACAGAGAAGAGCTAGAATTTTTTAGAAATTCACCCAAGTTAAATAGGCTGGCTCTAATACCTCGTGATTCATCAAGCGATCTATTTGTTCAGGAAATAGTTAAATCTATGGAAGAAATTGAAAAAAATTTGAAACCATTTAACTGTGTTGGAATTAAGAAATGGTCACATGAATATGAAATGAGAGTTCGTCAGAGCATTAATGCACTTGAACTAAGTGACAATGAAGGGTTTTTAGATCGCATTCGTGCATTTAATGAGCTCTTAGATTACTGTAGTACTCTATGTGTCTACATGAATCTGAGAGGTGAAGATGCAATTAAAGTTCTTAGTGAAGGCACTGAAATTGTTGATATTGATATAACACATAAAGAGTCAAGGGAAAAATATGCCAAGATTAGAAGTAGCCTCATTGAAAGGTTGAGTAAGCTCAAGCCAATGCAAAATCCTCTGTTGAAGGAACTTGAGGATATTTTGCATAGAAAGTTTGATGAGGACAAAAAATCCAGAGGTCTTGTATTTGTTCGTACACGTTACGAAGCAAAGGCTATGTCTGATTGGATAGCAGATTGCAACAGATTAGCAATGGCTGGTATTCATCCTGGAATGATTGTAGGACATACTGGCCGGAAGAAAGACAGTATGACACAAGCTGAACAGAAAGAAATGATTGAAAATTTTAGAAATGGTGAGATTAATCTCTTAGTGGCAACATCTGTAGCAGAGGAAGGTTTAGACATTCCAGCTTGCAATCTCGTTATGCGATATCAGTATGTCACGTCGGATGTGAAGAAGAAACAAGCTGAAGGAAGAGCTAGAGCAGTTGACAGTGAGTGCTATGCCATCATTTCATCACATTCTCCTCAAAAGTATCGAGACGTAATGAATGAAGAGCTGAATCTCTTAGTTCATAATATTATCAACCACAGCTACTTACCTAGTGGTGATGCCTTAGTGGGTGACATAAAGAAATTGCAAAAACGTATTATAGAAGAGAAGAGGAAAAAATAAGCTATACAGAAGCAGAGGAAGGTATTCACGGGGGATCAAATACAACTTCTTTGCAAAGAGTGTAAGGCGTTAGCCTGTTTGGGGTCAGATGTTAAAATTACAGGAGAAGATGAGCCTTATTATCACTACACAGTTCCCAAACCAGAATTTACTGAGAAATACACCATCAAGCGTCAGGAAAACTCACAAAATTTATTGCAAGAATTGTGGAGCTGATTGGGGAATTCAGTGTGTATGGTCCTCCTCTGGCTACCAATATCCAGTTATAAAGTGTAGCAGTTTTACTTTTAAAATAGAGGAAAGTTTTATGAAAGTGAAGAAATGGAGCTATGCACCATTTGTGATTCAGCCTATGGAAGAAAATCTTGGATCTGAAGATTTTTCATAAAAGTCCAATATTAGAAATAAACTTTTGTTTAATTTTGCTTTTGTTGTGTTGAAATTTTTGCTATTTGTCATTTTTATTAGGAATGTAAAATAATGCTTGAAAAATAACACTTGTTATGTGTTTATTATTGCTATTATCTGACTATTTTATCATAAAATCCTTTAAAATGTTACTAGTACAGTAGAACCTCCAAACTGGGAACATGTGACCAGCCTTTCAGTTCACAAATCAGAGGTTATTTGCCTTCAGATGTTGCTTATTTTTTTGTTCCAAATTTCATCCATTGCATTATTTATGACAAATTTTTTAAGCCGTCTTAAAAACGAAACAGTTGTTACAACACTCCATATTTTTGTTTTGCAAGTAAGGATGCATATCAGATCTATAGCTATGTGTTAAAAAACAACAACAAACTTTGTATGGACCACTAAAGTGTACTGCGACAGACTAAAGGAACTTGCTCAAAACGTGTAAATATACAATTTTATAGCAGTAGACATGGTTCCATCCATTGTAGAATGCCATATAATTGTGCTGAGTGTAGTTCAACCTAGTTCAAGGCAATGCATAGGTTCACTATTCAGAGGCAAGTGGAAAGTAAACCAAATAGAGGTGATTTGCTCGTGCTCTATCAGAGGTTCCACTTCAATAACCCATTTCGTGAAAAATGTTAATTTTCTTTTCAATTGCAAGTGAAGCAAAGATGATCATCAAAGTGAAGGCTTTAGTAACTTATGTTCAGTCTCCCAGACCCTCTGCTAACCGCTATGCGCACAAACGGTCTGGTTAACTGAATCACATATAATGAGTTGTATTTGCATGAGCATCTACTATGGTTGGGAGTGAGTAGCTGGGGCTGTTTCAAGTTACATAATACTTACGGTCATGGCTATACTTAATAACGTCATACCATTAGAGAAACCCTGTACCAACTCTCTTGAACCAGATCTTTTACAAACCACATCAAGACCATCTTTGTATTGCCAACTTTTAATTTATTGTTTTGAAAAAAATATCACATGTAATGGTTGGGTAAAGTGCCTTGCTCCATGGTTGACATACACTTGATAGATATTATTGCTCTCAGCAACAATAGATAAGTTACAACAAATTCTTTTAAATAATAAAAAGAAGTAATAACATGAATGAACACACTAAAGGGTGTTCAAATACTCCACTACAAAAGGGACATCACACCATTTCTTTACAGCATGTAATGTACCTCCAACTTTGAAGACAAAGCGATCACATTTGATGACAGGAAATTGATCATCGTTCACAGATGACACAGCTCTCACGCCCCAGTCCCGATCACAATTCTTACAATGAATTTTGTGAGTCTTGACGATAGTGTCAGTCAGCATGCCTGGCTTATGGTGACGCTTTGTGTAGAACTTCTCTCTAAACTCAGGGAGTGGGACCAAGTAATGATTGGGACCATCTTCATAGAGTGAACGGACATCAGATCCCTTGCAAGCATAAACTTTGCATTTTTTGCACAACAAGTCAACAGAACTGGCAGGGTTGGACTTTTTTAACTTCTGTTCCTCCTCCTTCTTCCTTTTCTTCTCCACAATATCATCTTGAATACATTCTAATTGCTTCTTAAATCGATCACCATGGAAATTACCGGAACGAATCAGAATCTCTACTTGTGCCAATAATTCTTCATTCCTGAGTTCTTGATATTTCCTAGAAGATGAGCTAGAGATGACAGTGTAGCAATTGCTGTTGTCAGCTCTGGCCCTACCTTCAGCCTGAACTTTTGCAATTTCATTGGAAACATGCTGATAGCGAATGACTAGGTTACATTTAGGAATATCTAATCCTTCTTCAGCAACAGAAGTAGCTACCAATACATTAACTTTACCATCACGGAATTGTTTTAATACCTCTTCTTGCTTGGCTCTTGTACTGTCATCATGCTTCCTAGTGTAGCCTGTTATGCTTCCTGGAAAAATGGCAATTCTTTTCAATTCCGGCTGATTTAAAATCCATTCCTTCATGGCAATTGTGTGGTCTCTCATGCCAACAAATATAATTGCACGAGCTAATCTGTTGTTCTGAAGATGTTTAAGCAATATATCACTGATCTCACGAAGCAAGGGGTTTTGCTGTGGAGCCAAAACTCTAATTTTTGCCAACAGCTCATCATTCAATCTTTTGAGATCCTTTTCTGTGGAAGTGGCTTTGTCTGCAGCTGGAAATTCTTCAGCAAAATCATTAATAACTTTTATTGCATCCTCACTCCTCATATCCATGTAGACGCTGAGAGCACTGCTGTAAGCATACAGCTGCTCAGATGCACTAATACGATCTCTGCAATCATCACTGAAGCTCACTTCTTCAATATAAACTTTCTGTTTGACCTTTGTAATGTAATCTTGGGACCATTTTTTTGACTTGCAATGCACTAAATCTTGAAAAAAGATTTGCTCAATTTTTACTATAGCCTGCAGCACTTCTGTAACAAAAGGATCATTGACAGTTTCCCTTGGCTCAATTTCTCGAAACTGTATTGATGACGTTTTGCTGCATTCGTTTAATTCACCTGTATGTCTTGTTACAGTTTTTATGCCACCACTTGAATCCAGATGAGCCATTAGCTGCTTTAGATGGTGAACAGTTTTTGTTATGTCTCGAGAGCGGCTCTGTCCTGATCCAGGTGAGGCAGTCATGCCTATGATTTGTGTCTCTGGTAAAGTGGACAATCGTCTGGCTTCAAGTTTCTTCTCAAGGTAAAACTTCATGAGTTGTGCATACGGATGTTCCTTGACTGTATGATGACACTCATCAAGTATGAGCAAACTAAACTGTGAAATTGATAGCTTGCTATGATGCAATTCTTCATACAGTTTACCAGCTGTGCATACCGTTATATTGTTAGTGCTCATGCTTTCTGCAACACTGGTTTTGTTATCTCCAGTAACAATGCCAACTTTAACACCATTTATGTAAGCTTTTAGCTTTTCTTTCTGTTGATCTGCTAGTGGTTTTGTAGGAGTAATAAAACCTACATGACAGTTTGGATTATTCATGTTTTGTGAAAGGTGGCCAGCAATGATAATTGCTCCAACCAAAGTCTTCCCACTGCCAGTTGGAGCTACAATCATGTAGTTGCGGCCTTGAATTCCAGGCTCAGCTAATTCATGTTGATAATTGCGTATTTTTTGGCCCTCTTCCAATTGAATTTTAAACAAATCTAGCTTCTTGTGTGGGGGTGGCTCCTCCTGAAAGTTGGACACTGCAGTATCCTGTGCCAAAACTGTATCTAATGGAGGAAAAGTGTTTGATGGAGTAAATGAACGGCGATGGAAGCATTATAACTTACCTCTTGAATCTGTTTTATTTGAGCTCAGGTAAGTCTTGCTTTGGCCAATAATTGAAGAAGGAATCAGGGAATCTTTTACAAATCAACAACCAAAACAAAATACATAAGTGCAAACTCATACAAAACTATTATCATTAAAAAAAAATTAATAGTACATTTGAAATAATCCCTGGACATGTATTATATTTAGTAAATCCAACTTAAGGCCATAAACATACCTTGTTGTACTTCTTTGCTCGTATCCTCATAAAGATATTCTCGACATATATAATCTGCTATTTCTTTGTATCCACATCTTTTCAAACCTTCTGCTAGTTCTTTCCAGGAGTGTTCTTTACTATTATTCAGCCAATAGTTTATAACTTCACTAAACTCTTGTTCTGCATTTCCAAAATCATATCTGAAGTCCGTTAGAACATGTGGTGGAATGCTTAAGTACACTCCCAAGTGTTGTGATTTAGAAAATGGAAATCCCTGATCATAGACGAGCTTCTTTATGTTTTTGAGATTTAATTTCTAGACATAAAAAATATGTCCAATGAAGTTATATAAGTGCAGTGCTGCAGTACCAAATTGAAAAAATTCTAACTACCTGCAGGCCGTAGCTAGAAAAAAGTTCCCGGGGGGGGGGGGGGGGGAATGTTACAGTTGTATGTAGCATAGGCTATAATAAACTACACAGCATACAACATATTTCTATTAATTTATATAAATTATATAACATATGCAGCTACCCTTTAAAGAGTAGCCTGGTTTTATTAAACCCCAAAAAGGTGTAAATAATATTTGATTTTCCATAGGGTCTGATTTTTAACCAAGTTTTCACCACTATGTAGCTCAATATAAATAAGAATAGCTAATACACTAGTGATGTGCTTGAGCACAAATGGCGAGTGAGCCTAAAATACTCTATTGTTATATGATTGATTTTAACTTCTCAAACTCAAAGCTACTAAAAATATGGTCGAGTTTTAAATTACGTTTATACGGTAAAGGTATTTCAATGCCATAGTAACCACCCGCCGCAACTGTTTGAATTGAAAAAACAAAAACAAAAACAAAAAACAATACACGTTTTTTAGATGTTTACTTTGTGATATTCTTTAGCTAAGTAGTAGCTCTAATGCATAATACTTTCACACAACTGAACATACCTACACAAGACTTACCTTCGTGGTTAGTCTAGTGAACAATGAATTTTCAAGTAAATACTGTTGCATATGGCTTATAACCATGACAAAGAGCGCATTGGCTTACTACCCCCAAAAACCTGAATAGAAATGGAACTCCGGTATAGGTTTTCATGTTTTAACAGCACCCGCAACAGAATTCAAAATGATAAACCATTTAATTTCTAGGGTGATACGGGTAATGATTGATAAACCGGAGGAATCTGTTTAGTGAAGTTTGGGACAGGGTCAAACACCAAAGTAACACAAAAATACCAGGGTCAAAGTACAAAAATTACATATGTATGTCCAAACATATATATATACAAAAATCCCCGATTTTCAATTGTGTTACCCCTGATAGTGTCTCGCTCGCTTCACTCGCTCACCAATTAAGAGAACTTAAAATTCGCCTTAATGATTGTGTGTTTACTTAATCAGTCCCTATTTCTCATAGCTACTACTCTAAATACATCACAGCTATGCTAACTGAAATTAATTAACAATATACAAACTACTGGGGGGGTTAGCAATTGCCCCCGCCCCCCCCTGCCCTCTCCCCCCCCCCCTAAATACAGCCCTGGCTACTGAATCAGTGGATGGCCAGAACTTGGCATAAGCAATGCAACCAAGTGTCTCAGAGTTTCCTCCTCTACAGTTTCTATATACTCTGTGTTTGTTATTGTAAACGTTTGCTTTAATAGGACATCAACTTATACACATTGGAAGTCTTATTTTGTAACATAATAGGTACTTCAATAATATTTTATTACCTTGTCTTCCTTAATTACTGCTGCCATTGTAGATAATCTCTAGAGGTGTATACCTAAAAAATATTTAATATAAAAATTAAACTACATAAAGCACCTTTTTAACAGTTTGTTCAACATTCTTATACTGACTAGGAAAGTGAGACAAACAATAAGTAGGCTCAACAATTTTTATTTAGTAAAATATTAAATACAGAAAGAGCATAATATAGCTCATTTATGTTTAGGGAAATTGATATTTAGTTTTTTAAGCACAAATATGGCAGTTTCATTATTTTCTTTATGTCAAGAACCCATTACAATAACCTGTTTAGTGTTTAGATTAATTTTATAAATCATACATGTTACTGATACACACTTCCATTTAGAATATCAAAAAAAATGCTAGAAGAATTTCAATTGCTGTCCTTTTTTTTTTTCCTGCCAGGTATTTATATAGAGCTAAAACAGCTGCCACAATATGCTATACACCTCAAATAGATGGCAAAATGAGGTGTTTTTGAATAGTGAATAAAAAATGAAATATTGGTCCCTGGTTAGACACAAAAAAAAAAAGTTAAAGTTTCTCAAATATCAGGCCATTCCTGAAATAAATGCTTGGAGCATCATTTAAAAATTAATGATTATTTTTAACTGAGTTTTTATTATGATTCCTTTGTCTCCTCATTTTTCATAACAAAAAATCTCTAGCCAGAGATACAACAATCAAACAGCTTTGACTTGACAAGCAACATTGAAAGAGCTATAGGCTATATCATCATTGGCTAGACTATTATAGTTACGGCACGTCACTTTTGAAAATGGTACAGATTAACCGAGGTTGAGGAGCACCCCCTAGACTCACGGATTCAGTAGGCGCTCTCTCCCAGCAGTTACATGTAGTTCATTCCAGTCTCCGGACGGCCCAGCCCTGATACCATTTTGCTCCGCTGGTCGCCGGCCGCCACACCCCGGTCGTCTGACTTCCTGTTTTCGCAACGTGACCGTAATAATGCTGGCAGCTCTCCCTCGTTTAATTGAAGAATAATGTTGAAGGCCCAATAACGACATGCTCGATCGCAGAGCCATCCCGCAGTTCTTATCAAAGAATTCTTCTGATTGGTCACCCCTAGCCCTCGCGCGGCGCTATAATTGGTCACATGATTTGATTAACCAATGAAATGAGTTTTTTTTATATGAACTGCGCGCAGAATTTTGAACTGCCTGTCTCCTAGCTATATTAGTTTTGTCTTTGATACCTTACTGTTTGCCACAGAAGATCCATATTCACCATCATAAATGAACACTAAATTAGGAAGGGGAGGGATGTTGCAATGTAAAGAAAAGCTAGTTAGCTAAGAGATTTGATTTCATTCTTTGTGTTATTTGGTGAAGTCAGAAAGTAGTTTGGATTTCTATTCAGACTGTGCATGCAAAATACTGGTTAAAACTCGTACAGTCAATGTTATAAGTACTCCAAAAAGTGTTTTTTTTTGACATAGCTGAGATTAAACCAAACTTAATTTTGTAGCAGCTGCTAAATAACTATAATGATGTATACATCTGAACAATAACGCTGATAACTGGTTTAAGTTTTCATGTACAGTCTATTATTAAATCAGATATTGTGATCAAAGCTGTACAGCATCTAATTGTAGTAGCTAAGCACAGGGTAATAATGGGAGGGGGTCAGGCCCACCGCCCTCACTTCGTACTCCACTGTTAAAAATTGGACGTAGAAAAATATAGTCTCCTAAGCCAGACTCTTTTTTCAAGCAGTCCGCAAACGGTAGCTCACCACACATAGCTGTTCAGTTCCTGGAATTACATGTTTCTAGCTATAACCATATTAAGAGTTTGTTGAAAAGGCTACATCATCAATAGACTGCTGTAATGGCTCCTCGTCATTCATTTGTCAGACACACCAACAAAGCTTCCAATCTCAATGGTTAATTTCAGCATGTTCCCTCAGGATTTTTGGTATCTGTTTCAATTCAATTTATTGCTTGGATACCTAACCACTCCTCCCCCCCCCCTCCCCCATCCCCCATCCCCCAAACCCATAATATAAGTACCCCCACACTAACTTAATTATTAGCTTTGTGAATAGGAATATTCCAATAAGGAAGTGAAACATAAACAAAAAAAGTTCATGTTCTTTGTAGAGCAGAGCACTTGAAATGTTATATGTAGTCTTAACTTGAAATGCGTACTTTGGTCTTGATCATTTAGCTACATCACATGAAATGAGTCCTGAATTTTAATTAGGGGTGTGGCTTGCCTAATTAAAGGTATGATAATTAAGGATTTATGCCCCCTCCACCTTCCCTTATGTAATGCTGAAAAACTTGGGAGCCTAATATCCAAGTTAAAATTGTATAAAATTTCTGTAGCTACTAATATTCTTTTCTGTTCTGGGATTTTCTGGCAATTGAACATGCTCTAGACAAAAAAAAATGCCATTGTAGCTATGTATACACGTTGCAAAATAAGATAATGTGTTATAAGTATTTAATTACTCCTGCATGGCTAGCTAATGTTATGGCTCCTAGGCTTCCTGCAGCTGAACTGCCCTGCATTTTTGCAACAAAAAAGAAGGGAACGCCAAAGGCTGCACAATGCACGCACTTCTACAGTATTCATGTTATAGTTATAAACCAAAATTGAGGTTTGTATGCGATTTATAAACTCCGAGACACGAGGGCGCAGCCTAGTCTGGCGGAGCCGACCCTTTACCTTCTTTGTTGGTGGGCGGGCTTCCCCCGCCCACCAACAAAGAAGGTAAAGGGTCGGCTCCGCCAGACTAGGCGCAGCCCGAGTGGCGAGGATTTATAAATCGAAATACAAACCTAATGATTTTGGTTTATAACTATTTTATAGCCAGAACATAAACAACGAGCAAAGTATAGCGTTAGCTATCTTAGTAATTGTATTAAAGTACCCAAACTCCTCATTATTCCATTTTGCTTTGATCTGCCTTCTACCATAATTATGGTTGCTAAGAACTATATCAGACTTTTCCCCGCTAATACATTTTCTTACGAGCATACCAGACTGTATCAGATTTATAGTTCTTAACGACAAGCGCGGTCGCTCGGGTAACGGGCTATAATATATATTAACTTCCGCTCATTATATAAGCCTCCGGCTGACCGCACCTGCACACGCTAATGGATGACGAGCGGCACACTCCACTTAGTATTGGAATTCTGTTGTGTTCCTAGAGACGTTGCGGTGACTGGTAATGCTGAGATGTATACCACCAAGATTGTTATGTATAAACACCATTTCCCTGGTGTAAACTTGTATAAAGATGAAGCATTGTGCATGTGTCTTGATTGATTGAGACTGGCTCTAGCTAACAATGGGGAACAAACTTACTTACCCTGAAGTGAACTTATCTGGGAAGGTAGCTCTGGTCACTGGAGGCAACACTGGAATTGGATATGAAACTGCCAAAGGTCTGGCCAGATTTGGAGCTCACACCTTCATAGCATGCAGATCCAAGGAGAGAGCTCAGAGTGTACATGATTTAACAAAAGATCAATTTAAAATTCCAATCATTTTTGCTGTATACAACCCTTAGGCTATTGAGAGAATGAAAAAAGAGCTCTTGCAAGTATCGCAAATTGAAAAAGCAGAAGATCCTGTCAATGGTGCAGAAGGATCAGAAGATGACATTGAACAGCATGGGGAAATAAAGGGTACTGAGAGAACACAGAGTGAGCCAACTGCCTCTGTAGATGAAGTTAATATTGAGTATCTTCCTCTGGACCTGAGTTCTTTCCAGTCCACTAAAGAATGTGTTAAAATTTTTGAAGAGAGAGATCTGCCACTCCATATTCTTATCAACAATGCTGCAGTTGCATCTACTCCATATGGTAATAAATTATTTTATTTAACTATTGTGTTAATCATTTTTATAAATATAGATCTGGTGTGCTCAAGAACAAATTGAGCAAGATTGTAACTGGATTTTATTTTTCATTAACTCTTATTAAACTACTCTGCCTGATTCATTTTTTAAACCCCTCCCCCCAACTTAATTTCTGAAAATAATTGTACCTCAGTTACCTATTAATTTTGAATTAGTTGTTGCCACTTATTCTGCATGCACCCTATCTGAAGCTGAAAAATGCAGCAATGCATGCATCAAACTATATATTTGTCTGAATTCATAGAATACTCAATCACTTAATGCGAGTTAAGACTTGCTGAAGTGCAAAAAAAAACAATTTTTTTTAACATTAAATTGTTTTGTGACAAATCAGATGAGATAAAATTATTACAGTTAAGTAACTGCATGTTGACATTAGATTTGGTACTGATATATGAACATACAATTGTTTAATTTGTGTAATTGTGTTAATAGGAACAACTGAAGACAACTTTGAATTGCAATTTCAGGTATTCAATCAGGTTTGATTGGTCAAGTAAATTAATAGCAATAATATTTTTCTTTGCAGATTAACCACCTAGGTCCAGTATTGTTCACTCTGGAACTACTTCCTGTTCTACTAGATACTGCTGCCTCATGTAAGGATGTTCGAGTTTTATTTTTGACATCAAATCTTCATCACAGAGCGCAACAGTTTAATGTTGAAACACTCAACCAAGATGAGCAGCAATACAAGCGAATGACAATGTATAATAATACCAAACTTTACAATGTAAGCATTATACACTCCAGATAAGGTGTTTTGTAACTTTGCTGTGCTCTTCCCCTTCTTTCCACCTCATTTCTCTTTTCTTGATGACATTCTATTGTTTTCATTTCCTGCTGTCCTTACTTTGTCACTCTCTCCTTCCATTGTGTCAAATGTTTAAGTGATGACTTACTGAATTGATTGTCATCTGTTTGGTTGGTGCAGATAATGTCAGGCTACTGTTTGCAAAGACGATTGCAGAACCAAGGCATTACAGTATCATCAGTTCACCCTGGTTTTGTAAGTGACAACTTGCAATAAAATAGCTATAAGCAAAATATACTTATATTTTCCCTGTATTTTTTTTTATTTTTTAGGTTCGAACCGAACTTACTCGAGAGGCTAAAACCTACAAAATTCTCTATGCTTTATTTCAAGTAGCACATCATAGTAAGGCTGTTCATGTAGTACAACCAACTTTTTCAACGTGATTTTTTAAAGGCAGAATTTCATTCTGGTCTAGTTACTCTTTAAACTAGCTATGGGCAAACTTTAAACTAGAACAAAATATGTTTAGCAAGTAGCTGTTCAGAATTCTAGCCAGTATAGGCTAAAGATAAATAATAGCTACCCATTTTCTCTAGTGAGTGCACGCCCAATTTTGGACTGTAGCCAATGATTTAGCTATCTATATACATATGATATTATATGGGCCTATGACATTTTTTTGAAAAATTGATAAATGTTTTGCACTTTTTGGTGATCGGGTTTGAAGGGAATCCAGTTAATTTAGCTACATCAATATAATGTTTTTTATTTACAGCAATTGCTAGAACTCCAAAGGAAGGAGCTGCTACGAGTCTGTACTGTGCAGTAAACCCAGAACTGAATTCACAGCAGCACTTCTATTATGATACTTGTGCAACTAAAATCTCAAGTGCACAATCAAGGTGACACATTATTAGTAATAGCTATTACTATTGACAATAACTTATTCATATTAACATTTCTTAGAAATGAGGATTTTCAAGAGCAGCTGTGGAAGAAGACATTTGACTACCTGAAGGAGTATTTGTCACCAGAAGTATTTAGTAAATATGGACCAAAAGTGGAATCACTTGCACTATCTACCTGAACCAATGAATTCAAAGCTACTTATTGTTTTCATTTGAACATCACATCAAATATCACACACACACTATTCAAGGAATGCCTGTAATTAAGTCAGTGAAAGAAATATCGACATTAATAATTCAAAAGGCTTAACATTACAGATATCATGCATTGCAAGTGGTGGGCATTATGGAGTCTTGCCAGTTAGCTGCTAACTTCATGGAGGGGAAAAAATGCAGAATTCTTGGAAGTTAAATAGGAATGTACATAGGTTTCTATAAAACCCTTATTATGATATTTTTATTGTTTACCAGCAGATGTATCTTTTTTTAAATGCTTTTGTATTTGGTAGACTGTCATGCCAACAGGTAAGGGTCATGGCACTTATTCAACCATGACCTTTCTCTCAAGCTAGGTGTTCATCAATACTATGTATATGCAGGGGATGCGCGAACGCAGTCCCCCACTACCAAAAATTGCGCATCCGAGTTTCCCACGTTTGGGGAAATCGCAAGCTTCAACCAAGCGAAGTGCAATGCGAGGTCTCCACCTGGAAGAACCGCCTCCTTGATCACGGTATCCTCTATGCCAGGTAAGTTAATCTGAATGGCGAACTGCCACTCTTTTTATACTCACGAGCTGATAAGAATTACTGTGGGTTTGCTATTATTTGACGATAATTACCAAGCATGACGAGGTCGTAAACTTGGCGTTAGTAATTAATTAAATATACGTACAGTTTACGTTGCTTTACGTCACGGTTGTTACGTACTTAGGGGTGGGGTTTTCTTGTTTGACCCTGCCTCCTCCTCTAAATCCTTCCTTCATCGATCTTTGCCTGCTTCCTTGATTGCTTTTGTCTGCTGACCTGGTAACCCCGTTGCTGTTATATCATGGGGAACAAACTAGCTTATCCCGAAGTGGACTTAAGTGGCAAGGTTGCCTTAATTACTGGTGGCAACACTGGTATTGGATACGAGACTGCTAAAGGGCTGGCTCGATTAGGAGCTCATACCTTCATAGCGTGCAGATCCCAAGAGAGAGCTGAGAATGTGAGTCTTTGGGCGTGTGTTAATACAAGTTAATTGCTTGTGGGGCTTCATTGGATTTAGTTCAGAAACTATGAAGTCACCATTGCATGGTTTTTTTTTATTATCCCACAATTGTCAGTTGATAAAAGGGGAAGATCAAATTGATGAAAGCATATTGGTCAGACCCATGTATTACAAAATCCAGAGAAATACGGATGGATGACATTTTTACTCCCAGTTGATATGATAACCTGTGTCTAATGCTGCAGCTGCAATAAGTCAGTGAGACTAAAGTGACTTTTGGGCAGTCAGTGTATGTTTGGTGAGTGATAGGCATAATGGAAGTAAGTATGCTACATGGGTTTTTTTTTGTTTTTTTGTTTTTTTTTGCATGCTTGTAGCAACCCTTTCATTGTTCTCTAGCTCTGTGAGTAGTCTTTAGACACAATACATCTGTGGAACAAGACAGTATGTACCACAATACAAGCCTGCAATCTTGTATGAATTGTGCTTTATATGTATCTGACTTATATGTCGTGGTCATCTTATGGCAGGCAATTGCACGAATGAAGGAGGAGCTTGGTGAAGTTGAACAAGACAGTATCGTTGCAGCCAAACCTGTTAATAGTGTGACAAACACTGGTGAGAACAAACCTGATTCTGAAAAGTCAAATCAGGACAGTGAAGACCCAAGCAGATCAGCTTCGGATGGCGATGTGGACAAATCTGCTTCTACTGGCAGCTCTGATGACAACAAACCTGCCACTCCGAGTGAAGATGAAGTGAAGAGTAAGGAGGACAATGGAGACCAACAAGCAACTGGCAAGAAAGATATAAACATAGAATACATTCCTTTGGATTTGGCCTCATTTGAATCTATTAAGAATTGTGTGAGGTTGTTTAAGGAGAAGAAATTGCCACTTCATATGTTGGTCAACAATGCCGCTTTATTGGGTCCAACATTCAGTAAGTTATCCAAACATTGTTATCTTATTCAGGCTACAAATATGTTCCAACCTGATCTATTGTACGTACACCATAACTCCACTAGGGAACAGTGGTTTTCATTTTACTGATGTCATAATAAGTATACTGTTTGTTCATATATATCTATAGAATTGACTAAGGATGACTTAGAATCTCAAATTCAGGTAAGGTAATCAGCATTTTGCACTGATAGCACTTCTATTTTGTCTTCTTCCAGATCAACCATCTTGGCCCAGTAGTGCTGACTCTGGAGCTCCTCCCCATCCTGCTGAGTACGGCTGAGTCATGTGGAGATGTCCGCATCCTCTTCGTTTCCTCAGGAGGTCATTTTCAAGCAGAAACGTTTGATCCAGAGAGCTTCGTCAAAACGGAGCAAAATTACAAAAGGCTGAGAGAGTATTGCAACACTAAACTCTACAATGTTAGTAAGAAGGGTGTCATTGGGTGGTTGTAGAGTGTATAGAGACTTTGACATCAAAACAACATTAAGTCGGATAAAACACTATGATCACATCTTATTAAAGTCAATGATACTGTACCCATTACCACTGAGTCATCCATATACCCTGAGTGAAAGAACATTAGGACGCAAAGAGAGGTGATGAGAATGTTTCAGTCATTGTTGAACGTGCTTGGCATCAACATCAGCCCATTAAAATGGGAAGAGGTAAAATTTGTAGACAGAACCAGTAAAGAATCATGAGTTAAAGATCCAGGAAGCTCTCTATATACAGATGACACCGTATAACAACAAGTTTAACAGAGACATAGGTTTAGAGCTTCCAGGATGCTGGCTGTCTATGCTGCGTGCAAATCACTCTTCAGGATATAATAAACAGTAAGCATACCCTCCAGAAACTTTGCTTTTTACATTGTGTTTATTATATCACCACGAAGAGTTTGACCTCAGTTGACCCCTGAAGAGGACTTCGGCAAGAAGTCGAAATGTCGGGCTAAGTTTTAATTAACATATATTGGCTGTTAGAATGAGAAAAACTTGCTATTATTAATATGTATTGATGAGTGTATGTGTTATTGTATTTGCTTTACCTATAATATACATTGTAGGTTATGTCTGGCTACTGCCTACAAAGAAGGCTCCAGAACAAGAATATCACAGTTTCTTCCATCCATCCTGGATATGTATGTTTATTGAAAATTGAGTGTAACTAGTAGAAATAAGTTTGTGTGTTTGTTTCCTTCAGGTTCGCACAGAAATTGATCGTTCTTTTAATGACATGACTCTACTCATGGCAGCTCATACTGTGGCAAAGAATAGTGAGTCAAGATAATTAACTCAGAGAGAAACTTTTTTTCCCCAAACTCTGCCTATGATTTTTTGAGAGCTACTTGACTAGGTATATATTACGCTATATACTGCTCAGTTTGTCATAATAGAATTTTTTTTTTATTTTTTTTTTTTTTTGCTGAGGGGTGGGGGGGGGGGGGGGGGTTAAATGCTGTACTTAGCCACATAACCCACTCTACTTTTAAGCACATGCCTATATGAATATATATATATATATATATATAATATACTTCACTTTGATTATAATGTTGTGTCTAATGCATGATTTATAATCTTACTACTCATAGAATTTAATTTTAGCTATTGTACTATAAACTTCAAAACTTTCTGGGAAGGGGGAGGGGAGGGGGAAATCCCAGGACACCCCTACCACTGTATGAAATCCTGTCTTTTCATTCTTCCACTGTATGAAATCCTGTCTTTTCATTCTTCCACTGTATGAAATCCTGTCTTTTGATTCTTTCATTTAGTGTTAGCATTTTTATTGATATTTTTCACTAGTTGTGGCTAGAACACCAGTTGATGGAGCTGCTACCAGTCTGAACTGTGCCGTGAACCCTGAACTCAACTCTCAGCAACACTTCTACTATGATAGTTGCAAGACTAAACTATCTAGTGCTAGTTCTAGGTAAATACCAACCTGTCTTTTTTGTTGAATTGTTTGTTATTTTTGTTGTTGTTATTGTTGTTGTTTTACCATCAGGAGTTAACTATAGTATTTTATATGGTCAAGTAATGTTTGTGTGGTGTAAGTATTTGAGAATGTCTATTTTCTAGTTCAAGTGGTTTGCAATTTTGATTTGTTGTGTTATTTTATATGAGGTAGTAAAGTGAAATTTATTTTTATTTTTCTTCTTCTTTCCTCTCTCTCTCTCTCACCC
>WLWD01003056.1_pt1 | contig 25131 bp, 18 predicted proteins | sample 6712731 | NCBI WGS metagenome assembly WLWD01 (sample SAMN12718690, study PRJNA576275) | sponge metagenome | isolation source: marine sponge | host: Mycale hentscheli | place: New Zealand: South Island, Marlborough, Capsize Point | collected 2014-11-01 | reverse complement strand
CTCACCTAACTCACACACACACACCTAACACACACACACACACACACACACACACCTAACACACACACACACTCACCTAACACACACACACTCACCTAACACACACACACTCACCTAACACACACACACTCACCTAACTCACACACACACACCTAACACACACACACACACACACACACACACACACCTAACACACACACACCTAACACACACACACAACATGGACCAGTTGTTTCTCTTACCTTCCTCTGTCACTAAGAAGGTGAGGTTGCCGCCAGGTGCAGAGTAAAGGTTGTTGCTCGCTGCTGCTTGGATCGAACACAAATACTGCATCCGATATCTGAACCCAGAGATAGACACTGATTTCTCCGACCACCCCACCTCCATACTGAGGGGCGGAGCTTCAGTGGTGGTGCATGTGACCTTCCGTTTGGTGACCACTCCTTGTGGGTCCTGGTCTAGTACCCACTGGAAGTGGTACAGTGTCAAATTGGTACTGTCTCTGGTATATGACAGGAACCTGGGAGGTTGAGGGGCTGCAGAGACACAAGACAAGGAACACAACTCAAACACTCAAACAAGAAATGAAAGTTCTAAAGACTCCCAAATTACATCACAGATAATAAGCCTCATTGTTATGGCAACCAAGTAAGATGGGAACATGCAAATAAATTGTTGTTGGCGGGTGTTGCTATATGTGGGCTTATGATGAGTGGTCTACCTGACCTCCTATGAATCTCCTATAGCTACAACTCATGAATATCATTAAAAACCCAACACCAGCTGTTGCTACTAATAAACATACAAACACACATAACTACAGCATAAACAATCCTCAAATAAACTCTCCAGCTGAGGCAGTCAGAGACAAATCTGGTAAAGATTGTCCTTTAAGCCTTTCCCTGTCAACTTTACGATGACCCGTTGGGTAACATGAAAAATGTATAAACATTTTATTTCCTATTTCTTTTCTGTAAAGACTTCTGCAAGAATTGACTTTTTAAAGCACATCAATACTGAACCCTTTACTAATAAGCAAAAAAATGGATATTAGTCCGCAAAGAGAAGAGCTACATTTTGAACTTACCGTTTCTAACAGTACTAACTGGAGCTCAATCTCTGGTGATCTCAGAGTTGCTACTGGCTCAGACAGACTGCACGGCTTATTTAGTAGAGCGGTTAAGCTAAGAAAATCAAAAGTTATGTGCACTTAGTGATAAAAGCATGAAATTTGTATGTGGTTTTATTATAATGAACTTATTTTCTGGAGGTAGAACCACCTTTGAATTGACCTTTGGCGACCTCTAGGCATAAGTCAGTGTGTGATAAATGGGTAAAATTGCTTCTATCATCAAATATTATTCAAATATACTCAATAGTAGTCTCAATGTAAGAAAGAATTTGGCACTTCCACAATGTTCATATCTTGATCCGTTCAAAAGTTATGTTAAGTAGAATTGTTGGTTTTTAACGTGTTCCGTTTTCACAAGTTCCTGAACATGCACAAAGAAGAGTACACTTCCTGCCTTTAGGCACTTGCACCTCCCTCTGCATCCTTTTTTACACCCACAGCGAGTAAGCTCACGACAAGACTCAGACGCTTCTGGCAGATTAGTCCATAAAGGATGCCATCCTGCGTCATCTTTCTGCCACCCCCAGTCTATTGGACATGGGAGACGTGGATCTAGATATAGGGCTCTGTTCCAGCAATTCGCTTGATAACTTGCACGTTTGATATGCTGTACAAGGGAACCCTTCGTTGGTAGTAAGTTCTCCATGCTGCGTGATTTCTGTGTAAATAGTTGCTTTCTGGCGGTATCGTTGACACTACCTTGATCACTTGTTTTGTCGTACAAAAGCACTACAAATTGTTCCAACACAGACATCATGGAATCATTGATTTCTTCCATCAATAGGAGGTGTTCGAATGCTTCAGTGATATCAAGAAAAACTTGCCAGATTTTCCAAGCACTCTTCTTTCCTCTTCCACCAAAAGATGAGACAGTATCGCATCCTGTGAATGCATGAAACAGACAATTCCTGGGGTCCATTCCACTAACAACTTCATGTACAGGAATGTAGCGGAAGTTGGAGCCCACGCCAAAAGCTAGCCAAAGCTCGTCAGGATTGATTTGGTTGAACATTGCAATTGCAATCACGATAACATCGGTATCTACCGTGCGCACACACAACTTTCTGTGACCTTTCATGACTGTATCTGCTGCATGCATTAAAAGGCGGGTGTCTACTTCTTCATGTAAGCAAGGAGAGAGGTTTGTCAAGACAGCATTAGCCATGGTAGTATGTACATTGCTTCCATCAGTAGCATAAATAACTTTTCCTTCATCAATTGGTAAATGTATAGCTTGCTGTGATAAAAATTTGAACAGTTCTGTTTTGTTTTCATCCACACGAAGGAAATCTTTCCAGTTCTTAGGGATTTGAGTACTTGGAGCCACTCGTCTTCGAGCACCCTTTCCTCTCTTTTGCCTGGTAGAGCCTTTCAAGCTGTCTGGAATGTATACATCCCACACTAGATATAAGGAAGAAATACTAGGTCTGAATATTGTTGAAAGATCTGTGCCATGCCAGGATTGAGCATCTGAACTACTGCTGTACCATCAAGCAATTTGGCATCTACAGCAGGTGTGCATGTGGACTGCACTTCCTCTAATCCAAGGCAGCTGAGAAGGTCTTTGTTACCAAGGCAAAGCTTTCCTCACAAAATGTAGACACTGATTACGAGACTGTAGTGCTTCAAACTCATTAACCATCCTTACAATTTCTGGACCTGCCACTGTCCACCGTCGTAAAGCTCCTGGGTTCATCAAAAGTCCTACAGCCCCACCTGATTCTTTGATGACAGCATTGTTCTGCTCATGGCATTGATCAGTTATGGCTGAGAACTTAAACAAATTTTCCTGCACAGAATTCAGCATAGATTCTGGAATGATTCTCTGATAGCAAGGTCATATCTCGAATGTGTACTGGCAATCACCTACAGTAGTGCGTGTGGTCAAGTGTGAACATCCAAGGTACAATTTTTGTCAGAGATTCCAAGTACAGTTGAAAGTTGCCTTCACAAATTGATCTGACAAACTGCAACATCATGCTTTATGCCAGCAAGCATTGTGCCTCATCATTGCCATCTCCATCGTCTAGCCTTCTAATATCTAGATCCAAGCAATCATGCATCTTAAACTGAACACGGTGCTCTGCCAATGATTTGTAGCCACTACTAATAGGTGCTTTGAGAGATCTGGCTGGACATTCCAAACCTGTTTTAGTGTCCTTCTGGCAAAGAACACAAAGCTTCCAGTCTGTGATACAAGACTTCGTGGATGGTGTGGGTGTAGAAGCATCTACCAAAGAATGCCGCTTTGCCATGGCAACAGAACTCGACAGTGTCACTATAACATATACAGCATGCAGTAGTAAGCAGCTATCTAACTACTTACCATGTGCCAGGAGAATTCTATTAGAAGCACTGACCAGCTTGCAAGAATGAACTTGCAGCTGCATGACCGGCTATACGTGTTAACATGCTAATTCATCACGTATTGTAAAGTGCCGTGTAGCTATCAACTTGATTCAAATTTCAAAATATTCCTTAGTAGAAGACACTTCAAATGATACCACAAATGGATGAATTACAGTAATAGATCATGATTTAATAGAGAAAAATGATATTTTTGCACACCAATTTGGCATCTTAATGTACTTAAAGGTCAAATCCAAAGTGGTTCTACTTCAGAAAATGAAGTCCATTATGTGTAGAATTGATGTATAAAGTTTCATACTTTTATCGAAAAGTGCACATTACTAGTAGTGTGCTTGAGCACAAATGGCGAGCGAGCCTAAAGACTATACTATTTTTATATGAATGATTCTGACTTCTAACACTGAAGCTACTGATTAGGTCCATTTTTTAAATTTAGCATACAGGGTAAAGGGATTTCCGTGCCATAGTAACAACTCTATGCAACTGCTTGAATTGAAGGAAAAAAATAACAACAAAACAATACACGTTATTTAAAAGTTTTCTTTGTGATATTCTTTAGCTAAGTAGTGATTGTAACACACAATGCTTTGACACAACTGGACATGCACCTACACAGACTTACCTTCGCAGTAGTCTAGTGGACAATGTATTTTCAAGTAAAATAATGTGTGCAGAACGGCGTATAACCATGGACAAAGAGAGCAATTGACTTAACACCGCCACTAAACTAGAATAGAAATGGGAGAAGTCCCTTATAAGGTTTAAGTTTTAACTGCACCCGCAAAGAAAAGAATTCAAAACGGTAAACAATTCCATTTCCTAGGTTGATACGGGGGTACTGATCGAGAAAACCAGAGGATCTTCTTTTAGGGCACCATTGGGAGGGTCGAACGGGTTTCGGGTGTTCGAACCGGAGAGAACACAAAATACGCGAGGGTCAAAGTACAAAATGACATACGTACGTCCAAACATATATACAAATAAACATCCCCGATTTTTTCATTTTTACCCCTGTAAGTGTCTCGCTCGCTACGCTCGCTCGCCAATAATTGCTTAGCAGCTCTACTAATTCACCTTCTAGCTGCTGAATTCTGAGCTTCAAAGCCCCATACTGTAAAAAAAATTCGGACAGACAGCCGCTCAACGGTACGTATTCCAGTAGCCATACTATTTTTTTAATTACAAAAACAAACACCGGTGCACTCGTTAGTACTACGTCAGAGCAACATATAAACAAAGAAAAAGGAACATTTATAGCGATTTTATTAAAAAAAATAATGGAAAATTGAGAGCAATATAAGAATTCTCGGCTCCGATGGTCAAAGGGTTAATCAGACTCCACTTCAGATCTTTAATCTCATAAACATACTATTTCACTTGTGGAATAAGAACTTGGAATAATATACATGTACAACTGGTACTAGTGTGTCCCGGTACATGTCTAACTGGTACTAGTGTGTCCCGGTACATGTCTAACTGGTACTAGTGTGTCCTGGTACATGTCCAACTGGTACTAGTGTGTCCTAGTACATGTCCATCTAATACCAGTGTATCCCGGTACATGTCCAACTGGGACCAGTGTGTCCCGGTACATGTCTATCTAATACCAGTGTATCCTGGTACATGTCCAACTGGGACCAGTGTGTCCCGGTACATGTCTATCTAATACCAGTGTATCCTGGTACATGTCCAACTGGGACCAGTGTGTCCCGGTACATGTCTATCTAATACCAGTGTAACCTGGTACATGTCTATCTAATACCAGTGTATCCCGGTACATGTCCAACTGGGACCAGTGTGTCCCGGTACATTATCCCAGCCCACTCACGGGCCATGGTAGTAGTGAAGGTGCTGACAGCACTAGAAGTTGTTCCATTTGAGTTTGTAGCATCGACTCTGTAGTAGTATTGAGTGTTCACTTCTAGCCCGGTGAGCTCCACATGGTATCCCATGACAACGCCACTCGTTAAACTCAGACTCGTCTCTTCTCTTCCATAACGGACCACATATCTCTCAGGGTCATAGGTCAACTCTGTAATGTTCCATTCCACTGTCACTGAATCATGTCTAATTACAGGGGCATTGAGGAAGACAGGAGGGTCAGGAGGAGATGGTCCTACAATAGATGAGGAATTTATACATCACAACTAATCCAAAAACCACACCCCCAAGATATCCCAGGAATCACATGCCATCACAATGGGAGTGGCTAACCTGCCCACTCACCATGTATTGTGATTGTAGTAGTACTCTCCATGGTGTGATTTTCGGGGGCGGGTCTCAGGTCCAGAGAAGCTCTACAGAGGTAGGTGTGGCTTCCCGGCTCACTAACATTCACTGATAACTGACTGGTAACCGTGGACCCGTACTGAGTAGCGGGCGACCCCACGACTACTTCCTCCATCGGCATCCCGTTCACAGCCCGGAACCACGTGAAGGTGACATTGAAACTAGTAGGCTGTAGCCGAACCCTAGTACTGGACAAGCACGTCAAAGTCAACTCATTGTACGGGGGAGTGTCCAGGAGGCGTGGCAGCGCTGTGGTCACAGTAATACTGGTGCTAAAAAGGATTTCTGAAAGTATACACACAAACGCACTTGTAACATTGTGTCTGGAGAGACGACAGAGTTACCAACACGACACAAAGCACGTGTATGAAGCTCCAGTCTCACACCACACTTACATGCCCCACCCACACAAACACACATACACAACACGAACAAACTTCTACTGATATTGGTCTAGTTACTAAGGCAACCACCCACAATTAACTAATGACCCATCGTTGGCAAGTCTTATTACTCACTGCGAGACTCTACCGTTAAGTTCTTACTTAAGTTTTCTACCAATAATCACCCTTTACCCAACTCACTGGACAGAGAAATTTCAAAAGTACTACTCCCTATTCCATTGTTGATGTAAGGGTTGGGTACGGTGGGCATGACTGTACCAGTACATGTGTAGGTACCAGCATCTCCCGCGCTCAGAGCACTGAACTCAATGCTAGTCTCGTAGCCAGTAGTTTTCTCCATGAGTTCATACACTCTGACCCTGTCTCCCTCCACGCCTGGAGGTATGACACTGCCCTGGGGGTCCAGTATGCTGGCATTAGCTTGCAGTCCTTCCCTGATCACTAGGAACCCAAAACAGCTGATACGCATCCTCTGCCCTATGTAGTGGTCTCCAGTCGGCTCTCTCAGTACTTGCCATGTAAATGCAGGGACTATAAGAAGAGTGAGTCCACAGTAAGCCATTGCACAGCCACACCCTCTAGACCACACCACACCCACTCACTGGTGACATTGAGGGGGAAATTGGTCCTTCCTATTTCTGTGCCTCCATTCCTGACCACACACGCGTACTTGTCCCCTGCATCGCTGATGCTGACGGAGGAGAACTGAAACTCATTGGAAGGACCAATTTGTACTGATTGTCCTGTTTGAAGGAATTCATAGGTAAGGGGTGTCAAAGTAGAATCCACATTACACTCAGCTACTGCAGACTGCTGAACCATTGCCACCGGAACACGTACAGTGACTGTTGCTATAGCAACATAAATAGTGAGGGGGAAAAGAGCATAAGATTATGTTACAAGTCTACACAGAAGTGTGTACCACTGTTACAGAAACATACATTCACACACACAAATGACTAAACACACACACACACACATATACACCAGACCAACAACCTCTTACCAGCTCTAACTCTGCATCCTCCAAACAGACAGACTAGAACTAGCCATACTGCACACAGCCACCTACACACACACACACACACACATACACACACACACACACACACAAGCTATAATCAAGGTGCTATCAAAGTCTTTTGCAATCACAGATAAAGAACTTGTCAGTCAGACTAGCACCGCCCACTTTGTGGACTAGCACCTCCCACTATGTTGTGCTCGCTTCAAATTGAAAGTGAGAATTGGCAGTAATTAACACTTCCAAAGGAGTACTAATAACAGTTGACATGGCATACCACACCGTGCAAGTGTGCGTATATGTGTGCATGTGTAATGTAGTGTGCGTATGTGTGAGCAGGTGTAATGTACTATGCGTATGTGTGTGCATGTGTAATGTAGTGTGCGTATGTGTGTGCATGTGTAATGTAGTGTGCGTATGTGTGTGCATGTGTAATGTAGTGTGCGTATGTGTGCATGTGTAATGTAGTGTGCGTATGTGTGTGCATGTGTAATGTAGTGTGCGCATGTGTGTGCATGTGTAATGTAGTGTGAGCATGTGTAATGTAGTGTGCGCATGTGTGTGCATGTGTAATGTAGTGTGCATATGTGTGTGCATGTGTAATGTAGTGTGCATATGTGTGAGCATGTGTAATGTAGTGTGCGTATGTGTGTGCATGTGTAATGTAGTGTGCGTATGTGTGTGCATGTGTAATGTAGTGTGCGTATGTGTGTGCATGTGTAATGTAGTGTGCGTATGTGTGTGCATGTGTAATGTAGTGTGTGCATGTGTGTGCATGTGTAATGTAGTGTGCGTATGTGTGTGCATGTGTAATGTAGTGTGCATATGTGTGTGCATGTGTAATGTAGTGTGCGTATGTGTGTGCATGTGTAATGTAGTGTGCATATGTGTGTGCATGTGTAATGTAGTGTGCGTATGTGTGTGCATGTGTAATGTAGTGTGCATATGTGTGTGCATATGTGTAATGTAGTGTGTGTATGTGTGTGTATGTGTGTGCATATGACAGCTGTGGCTGTCCAGGAAGTTAGTAATTCAGTGTATGTTGAGATTGTGTGAGAGCTGATGCTGTACCATTCTCTGCCACCAGATGCAGTCATGTGACTTCATATTCAAAACTGGTATTAAAATTACTTTATTTTTCATTCCAACGTATTACGTTGCACGTGGTTCCTTATCCTCTTCTTTCACAGACATTAAGGACACCTCATTGCTATGGCAACCAGATAAGGAGAATGTGTATGAGGGTATATGATCACATGCGCTACCACTCACAGAACTCAACATCAGCTGAGGCACTATGGGGAGGAAGACGTGTGTATGAAATACATCCTCACAAACATACTAACCTGGATACCAAATAACATAACTACTGAGGCATCACCTCCAGCAATAATCCACCACCACCAACCCTCCCATACTACTACATACACTACAGTAGCCTACAGTCCAGATTCACACACACACACACACACACACACACACACACACACACACACACACACACACACACACACACACACACACACACACACACACACACCATGCTACAATCTCACTGGTTCCTACTACTCTCTTTGCCCTGTGTCATTTCACTCGTTTATTTAAACTATCTAGAGTTGATTCTGCACTTTGAACTATCACAAAGTTACTCTCTCTCTCATATTTAATCTAACTCATTCATCGCCATAGTGATAGTAACAATCTCAAATTATAGTGAATTACTCAACTCTGGGAGAAACTCGCCATACGCACACACAAACAGACAAAGAAGCCCCCCAACAGCAGAGAAGAGAGAGAGAGGGAACAAGACTATACAAGATGGCTGGTCACCACAACTAATATAAGAAACCTTTTACAGTTGACCACAACACTCCTACAGAGACATCACACATACACACACCCACACACTTACACATACACACACATACACCACATAGACACACACGTTAGTCCAGTTTAATTTGAGACAATGGCTTCATGGAAACGCACGCCTACAAGAACCTGGACTTAGAGAATTGGACTTGTTGCTTGATCCACTGACGAGCTCACTCTCTTCCCTGTAGTCCTATTTCACTGGTGTACATCTTCATCGACCTAGGTGAGCCTCACCTGTGAAAACTCTGGCCTTGACTATCTCTTCCTATGACCACTTCCTAGTTCACACCTACACCAACTCCATTCCCTATAGAAACACTGACATACCTGGATACTCTACCTGGACACTCTGCCTGGACACTCTGCCTGGACACTCTGCCTGGACACTCTGCCTGGACACTCTGCCTGGACACTCTGCCTGGACACTCTGCCTGGACACTCTGCCTGGACACTCTGCCTGGACACTCTGCCTGGACACTCTGCCTGGACACTCTACCTGGACACTCTGCCTGGACACTCTGCCTGGACACTTGCTGGACACTCTGCTGGACACTCTGGCTGCTGGCCACTCTGCCACTCTGCCTGGACACTCTGCACCTGGGGACACTGGACATCTGCCTGGACAACTCTGGACCTCTCCCTGGACACTCTGCCTGGACACTCTGCCACTCTCTGGACACTCTGCATGGGACACACTCTGCCTGGACACTCTGGACTGGACACTCTGCCTGGACACTCTGCCTGGACACCTGCCTGGACACTCTGCCTGCCTGGACACTCTGCCTGACATGGAACTCTGCCTGGACCTCTGCCTGGACACTCTGACCTGGCCTGGACACTCTGCCTGGACACTCTGGAAACCTGGGACACTCTACCTGGACACTCTACCTGGACACTCTGCCTGGACACTCTACCTGGACACTCTGCCTGGACACTCTACCTGGACACTCTGCCTGGACACTCTGCCTGGACACTCTGCCTGGACACTCTGCCTGGACACTCTGCCTGGACACTCTGCCTGGACACTCTACCTGGACACTCTGCCTGGACACTCTGCCTGGACACTCTACCTGGACACTCTACCTGGACACTCTACCTGGACACTCTGCCTGGTGGACCAACTCTTCAATGGTTACAAGCTGATTAAAATCTGGTAGAAAGCCAAACCTTATCCATGAGATAAGTGTGCATGTATGTGTGTGTGTGTGTGTGTATGTGTGTGCATATGTGTGTGGGCATACATGGTGTAGGAAGATGTATCAGTATGGGTCGTCTCAAAGAAAAAAATTATGGGGGGAGGGGGCTGGCCACCTCCCCTCCCCTCCCCTACGCCACTGGTATATCTCCATCAGATGCATAGAGTGTACACCACCAATCTGACATCTCGTTGGTCTCCAAATAGGGCACACTAAAATTTATAAATGCACTCACCACCTAGAATTAGCAGTAACCACACCCACTGTCCCTGCAATTAACCTTTAGCCTTTGCCCACATTGCCATGCTAGACACTCCATAGTCCCACCCCTTGATACCAAACAGTCAAGTAGCCCCACCCCTTGAGTCATATAGTAGCCCCGCCCCTTGAGGCTGTAAAACTACTGGCATATGTAACAGGCATCATCCTACTTGGTCCTCCAACTCCTCCCACCTGCACAACCCTTCCCACCTGCACAACTCCAAACCAAGAGGAGATTTGGTAAATGTCCATCAAATCTACACACTGTAAAACACGGTCCTTATGCCACACCAGCAAGGCAAGGGTCTTCAAGTGAAGCAATCTCTGCAACCTTCAGTTGATGCAGTCCCAACCCACAACTCCAGACCCCTGACTGACACACCCACCTCTAATGAGCTAGGAAACAAGAGGTACATCTTCAAATTTGTACGTTGCAACATGAACAACTAATGACTCACAGAAAGATGGTTTTCAATTATCCCGCCTACAGCATATCCTCAGCTATTGGATTTCATCTAAAACAACTTTCAATGTTATGAGCTGTGACGGAGTTTACTCAAGTGCGCGCTCTAACCATCCCCCAAACCTTCCCGCACAGACCTACATTTAGCCACGACCAGCAACTTCCCCATACCAACCCACTCACCTCACAAGAAATGTCATGTCTGCTGTCCAGATTGAATTCCAAGGGTAAACTAGAACTACTGGTCCAGGAAGGCTACGGCAGCTTCAGTAGTTATCGCAGCTTCAGTAGTTGCCGCTGCATGCAGTAGCTAGCTAGCTCTAGCTAAGCGCTTTGTTGTTGGGTCAATACGTAATGTTCGCGGTTTTCCGCGTGACTGCCACGCGCTGCTTGCTATATCCATAATGAAAGACGTTATGTGCAGAACGGCTGACCCTCACCTTTGACCTCACGCGATTCCTTTGCGCGCGCTCTTGTTGCTATCCTTCACCTTCGACCTTTGTGGAAGGTTGTCCTTTGACCCTGCAAGATTGATTTAGGAGGTGGTCTCGTTTTGGCTAGGCTGCATTTGTGCTACCTGTGAGTGATGATAAAGGAGAAGAGGACTGCAACGGCAGGAATTCACTTATGCTATGCGATAACAAGTAAGTGTACTAAATACTGTGATGTGTAGTGTTTAATAGATAGCTAATGAATTGTATTTAGGAGTTTTGCACTGACATGACAAAAAAAAACAGAGTTTTCTTTAAACACCTCTCCCCGCCAAACTTGTAAAGCATGTAACTGTCTGAACTAATCATCTTTGCTGCCAATTCATTGCTGAAAGTGTGAGTTATCGAATAAAATTTTATATTATTATAGTATGAGTAATAGCACGGGTAACAGTGCTATTAGGGATCAATAGCACTTGTAAAGCAATTGAAATAGCACTCGCCGAGTACTATTTCAATTGCTTTACGAGTGCTGTTGATCCCAAAAGTACAGGTTATCCGTGCTATCACTCGCTAATAGTAGGCCATCTTTTTTTTTTTAATCATTTGCATAGCTACACTGTATCAGTCACTCACTATCTTTGTATTTTAGGATTAGATTCCTCTGGAATTTCTGTTTCAACCTATGGCTCCTCTTAAAATGTTGAAAAATTTCCTTCTAATATGGGTAGAGCTTCTGTGGTACAGAATGACATTGTCTCCAACTAGAATCTCTCCAACTGTACGTTTCCAAGGTTAATACTGCATGCGTGCACACTTATTTGTATTATTTTACTTAGCTACTGTGGTATTTCACTTAGTTTCCACTTAGTTACCGTGCTATTTCACTTAGTTACGAACTATTTCACTTTCTGTGCGACTTCAATTGAAGAGTGATTTTCCCACACATTTTTGAATGGGAAATGTACGTGCCGTACTATTAAATTTAGAAATTGTTGTGACAATACGCCATCTGACAAGGAATAGTCTGAGAAATCATTAACATGAACAAACTCAAAACCTGTTTCATTTTGTTTTTCTTCATATACACGTTCCATATCATCGTCAGGAGTGGCAGTAAACACTCGGCCACTGTAACTAATGAAATGCCCCCCCCCCCCCACCTCCCTAGTACTTTAGTGAGATTGTGTTGTTGTTTTTTCCCATTAGTGTACTGGCAATTTTTAATTAACAGTGGTATACATGATGACAGTGGCTAAGGTGTAAGGCTAAGTAGGAAAAATAAATAATAAAAAAAAAAAAAAAGAGGGGGGAAATTTTTATTCTAAGTCTTGACACAGAATTACATCTTATAAGGTGTATTGCATGATTAACTTTAATGTCGATTTCCCCCCCCCCCCCTCCCCCATTCACATTGTCTAACTTAGCTCCCCCTTGGGTGACAAGCCGGAAGAGCCCTAATGATGATAGGGATAATAGGGTGTTGAACTTGTCTACAATCAGTATGGGTCATGAGATCCTCAGAAGTGTGTCTAAGAGTTGGCCAGAGATATATTTATCGTATTGACAGTGGTTAGTGTGCAGCAGTTCAATATGATGGGATTTCTTGGATAATATTTGTTTGACTAGGTATAAACATACTTGATTATTAAAGTTCAATGTTGTTTTTTAATAGCAGCCTAAATGTTTGATTAATTTAAAACATTTAGGTATGACTAGTGGTTTGAACTTATAATCAAGTATGAATATGATGGGATGGAAGTCAGCGGCTTCTATATCGATATCTGAACACAGCTGATGTATTTTATAGTAGGCCTTCGCTATGTATATAGAAATTTGTAAGTACTGTAAGTAGCTGCAGCCAACAACTCCACATTAGTTCTCAAGATGTCTGGTCGAAGCATTTATTTGAAGTGAGAATTCATATCAGGTGGATTTATTGAAGTTAAATGGGGAACAAAAACAATTGCGGCCGCATTAATGCAGCCACGGAAGTCGATCACTTTAAAGAATCATAAAAAATACAATATTAAAGCTATATGTGACATATGGTAATCAAAAGAGTCTAAAAGACTGCTCATTCTGACAATGGCTAAAACCTTTACCAATTTTTTGTACCATTCGATCAGGAGTGTACGGCTTCTTGTTTTACAACCTTTGAGGCTATAGGGAGTTTTCATCGTACGCCCGCGCTCACGTGACTTGAAGTAGTGGTGTAGAGGTGCGTGATAGTCGACTATGGTCCTATGTGTTGTTTTTGGTTGTTCCAAGAGATCTGGACGGGACAAAGACATATCATTCTACAGAATACCTAAGATAATCAAAACTAAAGGTGAGAAAGGTGAACAGCTAAGCAGAAAGAGGCGATTAGGCTTTTTGTCAGCTATTGGAAGGGCAGACTTAACCGAAAAAATTCTGATAAATGACAGAATATGTTCCAGACATTTCGTATCGGGGAAGCCAGCTAACCTTTTGGATACCATGAATCCAGACTGGTTGCCTACTCTAAATATGGGAAACAGTAAAGAGAGGAGTGAGAATGAAGCACAAGCAGCAAAAGTGAGATGGGAGAGAGCCAAGCAGAGAGAGGTCCAGAGGAATCTAGTGGAGAATGTAGCTAGTAGCAGTGATAGTAGTGCAGAGATTGGTACAGCGGAGGCAAGTACACAGACTGAACTTACTTCACAAATACTGGATAATATAGACAGTTACAAAAAACAGATTCAAGAACTGGAAACTAGAATGTTAGCAAACCACAATTTTAGTGAGGAGATATTGGAGAGTAATGATGAAATGGTCAAGTTTTATACAGGCTTACCATCCTATAGCATACTGAAAACTGTTTTTGAGTTTTGTGCGCCTCAGATATCTAGAGGTACGAAATTGACACAATTTCAGGAGATGATGCTAACTTTTGTGAAGTTGACACTGAATCCTCCTCATAAAGACCTTGCCTACAGATTTGATTTGTCTGTGTCAACTGTTTCTCGTATTTTTGCTAAGTGGCTCTATAATGGATGTCAGATTGAGTTTTTTGATACAATGGCCTGACCGTGAGAGTTTGTGGCAGACGATGCCTCAGTGTTTTCGTGAGAATTTTGGAAAAAGTGTTACTGTCATAATCGATTGTTTTGAAGTTTTTATTGATCGACTTGCTCGAGCTGCTACATGGTCCATATATAAACACCACAATACTGTCAAGGTGTTGATAGGCATCACACCCCAAGGCACTATTTCATATGTGTCAGAGGCATGGGGAGGGAGAGTAAATGACAAGTACCTGACATTCTGTGGCTTTTTACATAATCTGCTTCCTGGAGATGTAGTTCTAGCCGATAGAGGTTTTAATATTTCAGACAGTGTGGGGATGTTGCAAGCAAGGCTACATATTCCAGCTTTCACTAAAGGAAAGAGCCAGCTTGATGCATTGGAGGTAGAAAACACTCGTACCCTTGCCAATGTGCGTATTCACGTAGAACGTGTAATAGGGCTTGTACGCCAAAAGTATGCTATTTTAAAGGGAACTCTGCCTGTGGAATATGTCACCAAAAGACCTGATCAAGATTGCCCTCATGTTGATAAAATTATTCGTGTGTGTTGTTCTCTTTGTAATGTGTGTGACTCACTTGTGTCTTTTAACTAATTGACCATTATTATTATTTACTATTTTTGTGACTTCAAAATATATTATCACTTTAAAAAAAATTGTACAAATGCAAACACAATGATACTACAAAATTTAGTTTCCTTTCTTCTTCTTTATTTTAAATTCAGGAAGTACTCTGCAATTAGGACAGAACCATTTCCCTTTTGGAACAGTTTTTATTTTTAAACAGTCTACATGAAACCATTCAATACTGCACGCAGGATTGTCACATGCAATCATTTGTCGCTCATCCTCCGGTTGCTTGCAATAGCAATAGACTTTAATCATATCTGAAGATGGTTCTGGTGAGTTTATTGCTACATTTCCTGATGAAATAGGTCTAGAATACCATCTCCCTACAAGTTCTGGTAGAATACACAGATTAAAAAACTCCGATGATTTCTTGATACAGACAGACCAGAATTCACTGTCAGCATGGCTTGAACTGGAAGTCGGTCACAATACGACACTAAAGAAGCCATTCAAAAGCTGAGCGGTCCACCTGTACACCACTACGAAATTATGTCATAAAAATGCATGTGACGAAAACTCCCTATTAAAAGCTTCTGGCGAATTTAGCCATGTTAGAGAAGAAGAAAGTAAGGACAGATAGTTAGCTACCTGTGCAGCCGTTTTCCTTAGGGTTAGAACTGTAGAAAGTAATGATGGAGCCTCAGGGAAGCCAGTATAATCAACCAGTACTAAGTCCAGTAGCAATAGATGTCTACCTAATACAGGTATTAGTAGGAAGGGGTGATGAATCTGTAATGATAGAAAGAGTGCTAGGAGTGTGAGAGCAGCAAGCAAGAGAAGGTGGTTTGATTCAGTTTATTTGAATGTTAGAAGTGAATGTCATACTAATCTGTGTTGAAACCACTTTATTTACCTGTATAAAGTTGGGTTTTTTCTATAGCCTTACTTTATACATTAAAATAGGATGGGAAGAGAAATGTATTTTATTTTATCACTTTTAAAAAGTCACTGATGAAGGCTACTTGGAGCCGAAACATTTGAACTATTATTACAGATACTACAGAAATTAAAAATAAATATATTTTAGTATGAAGCTGTATATTTTTATGTAGTAATAATGAATCTTTATGTAATACTTAATTAAGTTATTTTACCATCACTTCATCCTTGGTCGTAACTTGTGATACCTAAATTTTTAATCAGTGAATGAGTATTGATCAAAACTGAATCCTGTCATTCATTAGTAGTGTATGCCTGTGTGTGCAACTAGTGTCCTGTGTAGGAATGTTTCTTCTATAGTATATAGAGCTGCCGTTTCTTCCCTGTCACTAACCTCTAAAATTAATGTTGTGGTTTTTTACCACTCTGTCTTGACCGTTCTATTTCTGCATTATACTACAGTATGTGTTCATGCATGCCTCTACCTCTTGTTTACAACTGACTCCAATCTAGAGATCCAGAACCGCCGTGTTAGTGAATATTTTTAAGAGACTATACCTCTCAGCTAGAGTTTGATAACTGTTTCTAACAATTTCTTGGTGGAATTAGCTTGCAGAGTATAAGTTGAATTTCATGATTGCATTTATTCACTTCAATGTGTTTTCTTTTTCTATTGCTTTTCCTTGTAGTGGGATGGAGTGGGTGAAGCTGCTTTCGATGTCTCTGACTTAGACTAGCTGTGAATGATGGCTCAAGAAGTGTCAACATTTGATCATAGAGTTACCTGACATTGCTGAAGTGATGGCAAGGTGAGTGTTCTGTAGAGTGTGTTTGTAATAAGGAAGTATTGATTCCAATAGGTCTACATTGCTAGAAGGTATCACCAACACTCGGAGCAATTAGTGGCTCTGGCTAGCTTGTTGTGGTCACCTAGGACAAAGGTGTCTGTGTTTGTGTCAATAAATATACATGTAAATATGTACGTCAAGTAATGTAATCAGATGTAACTGTATATGAGACCAGTACTATCGCAAGATGTTGATAATCTTAGTGATCTGAATGCTAGTCCGTACTCTGGCAAGTTTCTGAAGGCTAAAAATTGCCGATTTAATTACTGGGGAACACTATTGCAGTAACAAGGAGTGACTAATGCAGTAACATTAACACATGATCCTGTGACTGTTCTGTTGGAAGATGTCTATTATTTCAGCTAACTTTATTTTGTGTAATCTATGACCTTCAGTGGCATTGGCATCAGCTGTGTCTAGTTAGTTCTAGTTAGGAGGTTATACCACCTCCATGTATTCTACATAAAAATGAGTTTATATGTAGGATAACAAGTTCTGTTCTGTTAGTCAGTTTTGTCATTTAGTTGTTATGAGTTTCATATCACTAAATTACCAGCTGTAGCTGTACCAAGTAGAACGCTTGGTTTCTCTTAGTTGGAACATCTCTAAAAATATTTCAGTCTGTGGAACGTTTTAGTTCTTTTAGAACCTTTTAGAGGAGCCCTGCAATGCCAAGTGTGGGCACATCTGAACAATTTTTCAAATTTCATCCATCTGTGTCTCTGGCTTGTAGTTTATAAGCACATTATTTATTCCTGACAGGCTTTAGGATCTATTTTGATCACGTCATATTTAATCTCGCTTTACTGGACCCTTTACCTACTGCTATGCGGCGGGTAGGCTGACATTAAGTAGTTTGTTCAGTTCCCTTCACTGATTGGGAAGACCACAAACAATAGATGACATAATAAGGTGGTATATCCTGTGACGTAAGACTGCTCTAACTTTTTGTGTGTGTTGTATTTCTATATGGCTGGCTGTGTTGAATAATTCATGTGCCATGAAATATCTTAGTGGTTATTCAGTCATTCTAGGCTGAAATAATTATTGGCTGTTAGAACGAGAAAAATTTGCTATCATCTTAGTGGTTTTACCCACACTAATTAAGCCCACCATCACATCACCCACCCGAGCCCAGGTAAAGGTCGACAGAGGACCTGCAAATACTGCGACCATTCGGCTAAGCGATCACGTGTGGGGTGTCACATGTGGAGCAATGGCACCCGGGCACAAGTACATTAGTCCTGATAGCCATTGTTCTCAGTGCTTGTAGCCTAAGCCTAGTAGCTACCTGTTACTTCCTTGCCAGAATGGCTGGTTCACTCAGCACTATTAGCTCTCTAAGGATGGCTGCTCATCAGTGGTGGTATTATTTAAATAGTAAGGGGCTGGAGATATACACTACTGTACTCTATATAATTAGCTTTCTGTAGGTCAGGTTGGATTAATAGGATCTTAATCATCAATCAGTGGTGAATGGCCTTCATTGATGCAATCAGCTGAAAATAGGAGTTCTATGGCTCGATAATACATGGGCATGCTGCTGGTCCATTTGCCTTGCTTAACTAGTACAGTTATGTTAAGAGTTGGACTCTAGTTCTAATGCTGTTACTCTACTCAACAGTTGCAATCTCTAAATCACGAAATTATGCTGCTAACCCTCGTTATGATCAGGCGTAGGCCTTCGTTACAGGTGTGGGGTGCATTGCCGGCTCCCACTCTTCTTATTCGAACCTTCATGCAAAAATTTATGATCATCATTGTCCATTGCATGTTAGTAACTATGTGCAGTATTTAGTAATGGCCGTATTGCCAAGATTGGCTCTGTCAAAGTGATCAGTATTCTCGAAAGCTTGGAAACTCCTGAATCAGTCAGGTTGCATGCTGTAATTGATATTTATGCTGACATGAGAGTGTTACATGAGAAGGGAGGCGGAGCAAATAGGTTACATAATGAGAAAGATTAGAGAGTGAACTGTAGTGCTGGATGTGTCTTGGGACTCATAAGCCACACTACACTATTGCCAGTGTGGCATTATAGAGAGCATGAGTAGGGCTAGGGCTAGGGCTAGGGCTAGGGCTAGTGTGGCATTATAGAGAGCATGAGTAGGGCTAGGGCTAGGGCTAGGGCTAGTGTGGCATTATAGAGAGCATGAGTGGGCAATTCTAGTACATATAGTAGATTTCCACCAAATAAAGGTGTGATGGTCTGTCCGGGGCCCCTTTGAAAGTGTCTATGCAGGGCACGCTGCCCTTCACTCTATTTATTCTTACACTATCACAGTCGCTGCCTGTCTATTCTCACATGATCAGGCTCCCTGCCTGTCTATTCTCTCACTCTCGCTGCCTGTCTATTCTCACACGATCAGGCTCTCTGCCTGTCTATTCTCTCACTCTCGCTGCCTGTCTATTCTCACATGATCAGGCTCACGGGCGTCTATTCTCTCACTGTTAGGCTCGCCGCCTGTCTAGACTATCAGCTCATATTCTCTCACTATCAGGTTTACTGCATGTCTACTCTCACTCGCAGGCTTGCTGTCATCTATTCTCTCACTCCATCAGGCTCGCTGCAAGTCTATTCTCACACTATCAGGCTTCTGCCTGTCTATTCTCACTCTCACTCAGGCTCTCTGCCTGTCTATTCTCATATTTAGGCTTGCTGCCTGTCTATTCTCACACCAGCAGACTCACCGCCTACCTATTCAGACTCACTGCCATCCATTCTCACTCGCAGGCTTGCTGTCTATCTATTCTCTCACTCTCACTCAGGCTCACTGCCTGTCTATTCTCACACCATCTGGCTCGCTGCCTATCTATTCTCACTCCATCAGGCTCGCTGCCTATCTATTCTCACTCCATCAGGCTCGCTGCCTATCTATTCTCACTCCATCAGGCTCGCTGCCTATCTATTCTCACTCCATCAGGCTCGCTGCCTATCTATTCTCACTCCATCAGGCTCACTGCCTATCTATTCTCACACTATCAGGCTCACTCTCTATCTATTCTCACACTCAAGTTACTGTCTATCTGTTTTCACACCTAATGCTGTTAAGGCATTCTTGCTCTCTAGCTCACCAATGTATTCGTGCACTCTCGGGCTCACTGCCTATCTATTCTCATACTCAAACTAGCCACCTATCTAGTCCCACACCCAGATATCTAGTTCCAACTGTCAGGTTTGCCGCCTATCTCGCACTCGTGTGCTGCCTTGCCACAGCCAGACTCACCACTGGTGTATTATCATGCTTGAGTATTGTTCTTGTTCTTACCCATCCTCACACTCAGACTTGCAGCCAGTCTAGTTGCACATTGTCATACTCTATCTGTGCACTCTCAGACTCACTGCTGGCCTTTCTGATATAGATACAAGACATGTTTGCAGTAACATTTTAAACACATGGTGGAATTCTAATACAGTAGAACCTCCCTTATCCGGACTCCCAAGTTAAGGGCACCTCCCTCTACCGGGCAGCTGCTATGTACCATGTGGTTAGGTAAAGTATCCCAACTAGCAAATTTGACAGCTGCTTTTGGATAGGCAGTTCAGCTGGCAGCACTATTTTGAATGCATTCTGTGATACGGGCAAATCTGAGATACGGGCACCCCTTGAACCAAGGTGCCCAGATAAGAGAGGTTCTACTGTATTAAATTAATTTGCTTCCATCAGCTAAAAGAATACACAGGCAGCGAGAGAATAATAGGCAGTGAGCCTGATAATAATAGGCAGTGAGCCTGAGACTACATAGGCAGTGAGCCTGAGAATAGATAGGCGGTGAGCCTGAGAATACATAGGTAGTCAGCCTGGGGATACCTAAGGAGCGAGCTTGAGAAAACATAGGCAGCAAGCCTGATAGTGTAATGCAAGAATAGATAGGCCCTGGGCGTCAGTGCAAGATTAGGTAGGCAAGTCTGATAGTGCAAATTGCCCATTTTTGTGAAATAACATGTAATGTACATGTATTACATTGAGCGACCAATAGTTTAGTTACATGTATTACAAGTGCAACATATGTAGTATTCTTCAAAATACTTATGTAAAGATGGTTCTGATGTTTTGTACTGCTTAGAAAAGTTTAGTAGAATCTTTTACAATCTATCTTTATTTCGCTCTCTGTTAAATTCTCAGGATTAAGCAAAACTATCTCAAACTGCAAGAAATTATTTGCTCACATGATTACGACGTGACGATAGGGAGACCTTTTCCACAACAGTTAGTACCCTATGTGAAGCCAACAGCTCCATGTTTTCTCAAACTTTCATGTTTTCTCTGACTGCCAGAACAACTATAACATTACATCTTATTTCATCATTAGTATTCACGCATGCTTATTTGTTCTTATTTTCGTGTACTGTCGATCGTCGTGCATCATTGATGTTCCATTTTTTTGTTTATATTTATCACTTAGAACACTGTCATTGACTGTTCTTACTGGAACTCTGACGCTACCATACCCGCTAGTGGGTCTTCACTGCACTAGTTACTCTTGTTGAGATGTTCACATTTATTGGTAAAGAAAACCTTCAGTAATGTACGTTGTTTTTTTATGTCACAATGAGTACTGCCTTGTTGACTATCATTTCAAGAGGCTTTATCTTTCATTAATGTAAAAATCAACAACAGATAGTGATATCTGTTGTTGCTTTTTGCATTAATGAAAGATAAATCAACAACAGATAGTGATATCTGTTGTTGCTTTTTGCATTAATGAAAGATAAAGCCTTTTGAAAACGAAGTGTACCAATATTAAGGTCACTAATGATTTCTGCAATGTTTGATACCGAAAGGAGGACACACCTTTCCCCCTTCTTTAAACTAAATTCCTCCACCCTCTTCTCTTCCTTAAGCTGAGATTCCCTTTCTTGTGAGTGAGTGATTTGTATGAGTAGAGATTTACACTTAAGCACAATTTCAGAAGTCACAGCTGTCATGGGGTTGAAAAAAAAAAAGGAACTTTATATTGGATCACTATTTAACTACAATTTGCTTTTGTAGTATGGTTACTAAGTGCTGACTGAACACAGAGCTCTGTGAGGCACTATTGCTTGTGAAAGGGTTGAATTATCGTGATTATTTCTCGCCAATTGACACGTCTCTACTAGCATTATTAATTTATCCATAATAGTATCACTTGATGAAGTTATTTGTTTGTTGTTGTTGTTTTTCAGTTAACCCAATTAATGGGAATCTGCGTAATTGAGTGAGGAAAAGGAGATGTTAATTAGTAATGCTACAACCTGCTCCTACCCTTTATCCTCTGCTCAGCTTTTCCAAATGTCTCTGCTATAGTTTTGCATTAAGTGTTTACCTAATTCATCTATTCAAATAAACCATCTCCCCCTCTCCCCCGTAGTCCCACAAAGTTTGGTTTTATATAAACTCCCAGTGCATTTATTTTCTCTGCTACTGGCAGTGCATTTATTTTCTCTGCTACAGGCTTCTTCAGCCCCAAGTTTAGAGTAGGGGAAGGAACTGAAGTTTGTCAGTGTGTCTACATATTTTTTCAAAGATATGGTTTGAGTGGCGTAGGAAGTGGGGAGGGGAAGGGGGGGGGGGGGCATAATATTTTGACACAACTTTAAAATGTGATTTCTCGCATGAACACCTGCAACCCCCAAAAAAACTTGCCCTTAGAGAATAGTCTCGCGCAGCCAGACCCTTTACCAATCGCTACGCGGGAAAAGGGTCTGGTAGACTGACATTGAGCAGTTTGTTCAGTTCCCCTTGCTAATTGGGGAGACCGCAAACAATAGGTGACGTAATATCCTGTGACATAAGACTGCTCAAACTTTTGCGCGTGTAGTATTTCTGTGCACAACTCTCCAACAGCTGTGTCAAAACTCTTCCTTTAGGTAATGCCATTAGTTATGCTAAGCAGTGACTTGGACTAGCTTTTTTAAGATATCTGCAGTTGGAAGTTTCGCTTAGCAGCAAAATACAGTTGTTGCTTTGTGCACGGGCCATTGTGTATGCCATGGTACCTTAGGTTTTTGTCATGCTTGCACAAGTAACATTTCTTCATGGCAATACAGAACAAGCTCTGCCTACTGATCTGAACAATTCACGCGCCTGAAAATATTTAACGATTTACACCCACACTAATTGAACCACAGTTAACCACTTGCTGACTAAGCAAGAACAAACTGCTCAATGTCAGTCTACCAGACCCTTTTCCCGCGCAGCAATTGGTAAAGGGTCTGGGTACACGAGACTACTTAGAGCCCACCCATACCGAATCATCTTCCTCACTGTTTGCATTGCTCTTAAATTTACTACTTTTGCATTGTTTGTAACAAGAGGAGTCCATCTGAATACTTTCTGACTGGCAAGCAACACCCCATTTTTGTAATTAGAGCAAAGTTTAGTGAAGCCATCCAACATTTTGATGCCATTTGTACAGGATCCTGATAGATATGAGCACAATGTTGCAATCATAAGTACTGGTACTCTCTGTATCACATGCACATACATGAACAACTGTGGCATGTAAAATCATTGAGAAATGATAGTTTCAATTATTACAAATTATTGTATCAGCCCTTGAGTAAATTGTAGAGCTTTTGCTGCTATGTCTGTACAAATTAAAGTTTTTGTTGTGGGGCTCTTCACACCAGTTTCCTCATGTACAAACTCATATATTGTATACCACTTACACATGTACATGTGTGTAGTATATAAAGTGCCATTGTGGTCTCTTTCATTCATCTTAGTAAGAGGTACTTTCTTGCTTTTTTTCCCTTCTTACATTCATAATGTATATTTAGTTTTCTAATTAAGTATTCCTATTTAATGGTTATGAGACCTTTATCAAGTAGAGATGAGCAGTGTAACATCAAGTGCTGTACTGTACTGTAGTGAAAACAGCATTGTGTTCCTGAAAGGAGCACTGGACCTTTGGTAACATGTAATTACTTTCCCTTCTTTGTTACAGGTTTGAGATGCAAGAGTGTCCAAGGAATTGCCATGGATACGTTTCCAGTGACGATTCAATCCTTGTTTGAAGGAAAATCTACTGGAACATTGAGGACAACTAAACTTATCACTGACACTGTCATAATCCAACTCTTTAAGAGCTTCTTCATACTGGAAATTTACAGTATTTTATTTTTATGGAATAGTTCATTAGTATTTTGTCAATGGCATTGGGAATGTTATACTAGCATACAAACAGACTGCATTTTCAGAATAAAGTTGACTAACATAGTACTCAAGGTTTCTAAAGTTAGTGACCTCTTAGTGCTGCCTTGAGTCATCGCACAATGCTACCATTTACTCTAACACATTGGAGAAACATTTCTATGAACAAATTGGGGTGGGGGAGGGGGGAAGGGAGGAGGAGGCGAGTGAGATACATGGACCCAGGAAAAGTACGTGTTGCTACTAGATATATACACATGTAGTTTGCTCCATTCACTTTATGGAGTTGTGGTCTGTCGACTTAAGAATATGTGTCACCAGTATAACATTTGCTTCAACTTTTAGAATAAGCAGTCACGCCCAAAATTGAAGCCACACCCTTTGATTGTTGTGTGAACAAGTATTATAATTATAAAACTACAGTTGCAAAATATTGATGTGTACCCACAGCTATTTTTCCAAGTGATCATGTACTAGCATGATTGAGGTGCTGCTTGGGGTGGGTCTGTCGGCACACAAATGGTGGTCAGCCCCACAGAGATGGTCAACCCCTCAGCAATGGTCAGCCCCGCAGCAATGTTCAGCAACGCAGAGATGGTCAGCCCCGCAGAAGTGGTCAGCAGTCTCGCAGAGACGGTAGCCCCCGCAGAGATGGTCAGCCCCGCATCGACGGTCAGCCATATGAGCATGCGCACGTGCTTAAGGTTCAAAGTTCATTTGATTGGCCGCGCTCTGAGGTCAAAGGTGAGGGTCAGCCGTTCTGCACATAACGTCATCCATAAATAATGCAGAAGTCCAAGGCGGCGAATTATTATTACGCGGTTTCCCGCCACTCCCCGCGCTTTTTTTTTTTAAAGGTCAGTTTATTTTTAAGTGGGTGTGGTGTCTGAGATTGCGCGCGCGGTGGGGTAGTGTTAAGTGGTGGTTACGCAAATGAGACCCTTTACCAAGGTTGTCAGCGTTGGTTAAAAGTTCAGCTGACTGAAATGCTACTGTGGTTGAGGCAACAGTTATGCTGCAATATTTTCATACTGTGCAATTAGCATAATCTAGGAAAAAACTTGCTAAACGATTTCCTCAATTAGACTTGCATGAATCTGGTTCACTTGATCAGCTGAGAGAGGAATTCATGGACTTGAAACTTTCA
>WLWD01005317.1_pt1 | contig 25161 bp, 21 predicted proteins | sample 6712731 | NCBI WGS metagenome assembly WLWD01 (sample SAMN12718690, study PRJNA576275) | sponge metagenome | isolation source: marine sponge | host: Mycale hentscheli | place: New Zealand: South Island, Marlborough, Capsize Point | collected 2014-11-01 | reverse complement strand
ATAGCGCCATATGGCGCTTTTACCAATAAAAATTCAACCGCTCGCGATCCGATCCTAAATTTGGTCTCAAAGTATGCAGAATGAAAAGCTTTAACAACGCTCTAAATAGGCGAATTATGTGTTGTCGGTAACTAGGGAAAACAGGAAAAGTAAATTTGAATTTTGAAATTGACCGCATGCGTTGACCGCAGGAGGTAGAATGGATGCCGACGAAGTTATTCAGCGCTTATTCGACGACAATTTCGGTCTTTCTGAGAATGAAACTAGCGACGAGGAGGGTGAAGGAATATTTGCTTGTGCTGGGCAGCAGCATTTGGACACAGTTGAGCTAGCAACTCTGAGTAGTGGAGTGGAAGTTCAGCCTAGTAGCACTACTGGAGCCAACTTGGATGTTTCAGGTAAATGTAGAGTGGTAAAATAGATGTAGTAGCTTTATAAAACATAGTCAAACAATACTTTTTTATAGTAAGTAACATGCAAAATAGCTGGTTGCAAGTCAATATAATAATCAATAAAAAATATATATATAGGGAGAGAGAGAGAATGCACAAGAATACATTGAACAGGAATCTATTGTAACTTTACAGACGGAGTCAATTGACATGGATGCTCAAGCAAGTCAAGGGAGTTTCCGTCTTCCATCATCCATGAAAGACTTCAGTCCTTCATCTACTATGGATGTCACTTCTCAAGGGTCTGGAGCAGAATCAGACATTTCTCAACAGTGTGTTAGTGGAAGTAGGTGGCATGTACGAGGAGGGAGAGGGAGAGGTAGGCGAGTAACAGTAAAAGCAAGGCCTAGCAGGGGAGGAAGAGGAATAAGGGGAAGGAGGTGTGTTAGTACAAGGCTTAGTAGTAGAAAGGGGCGTGGAAGAACAATCAATTCAGGCAGGAGTTACTACTTGAGCTAGCAAAACAGCTCATTGGTAGCTTCTCTACAAGATGTCGTAGTGCTGGTCGTCCACGATCTGTTGAGCATCTTCAGCTAATAGACTGAATGTAAATTTAGGTCACTAGCCTAAGCATGCAGATAGAAATGGGAATTGTGCTGTCAGTTATCATAAAAAAAATAAGCTTACTGCTGTTGGGAATCACCATGTGTCTCGTGTTCAATGTGAGTACTGCAAAGTGCATTTATGTGTATCATCTGAAAGAAGCTGTTTCAAAAGTATCACACCCTTGTAGACTTCACTTCATGAAACTAACTGCCCATATTTTTGAAATATATATTTTGTAGTGACTCATGCACAATATTTGATAGTTTATGCACAATTTTCAGTTATTCATTTTTTGTACTTCATGGTTATTCATGCTCTATATTTTATAAACACATATCATCACAAATTCACATCAACATTACTGATTATTGGTCTATTATAGAAATAATAACCTGTTTGAAGAATAATGATTAGAAAGATAGGCCTAATACATTTCTTTATACTGGAATTATCTAAATAATATTCATGAAATTGAGCCCAGGATAAATATGAAACCTTAGTTGATTAGTTTTGTCCCATGAAATAGCTGTACAGTAAAATATTCGATAGACTGGCTTGAACCAGTCTGGAGTTCAAAATAACGTTATTCATTGTCGTGGTTTTACAAGATAATTATACCATACATTGGTTGCTAGGCAACATAAACATTTTTTCTGTAATGTATATTTTATAAAGACAATTTTTTTCTATGGTTGCTATGGACCATTTTATAGTCCTGATTTTATATAATTTTTTTTAAGGGTGCTGGCACACCGGATACGTATCCGCCCACGCAAACTCATTAGCTAAACCAATTATGTTGCTATGGCCCAAGTTTATATACTTTCTATTCTTTGCTGCCTGCTCTATACAGCGGACTGTGAAGTGAACCCTTCCAGAAGCAAGCTTACCTGAAATTGGACTCCTACGGCAAGAAACACGGAAGGCATGAGCCCTCCAATTTCACACCCTACAGAGGGAGCTACAGTTGGCAGTTCAAGGCTATAGAGCCCGTCTCAGCATTCTACGGACCTTGGAGCTCAAGCCCGACAAATTTACAGAAGCTTTTTCCGATTCACAATTTACTTTTCTAATTATGCACTGCAGTAGTTCTTTCATGACAAACTTTGACGCTTTACTTCCGTTGTGTACCTTTATTACGTAATTTCTCTCTGTAACTTTATTTGTTGTAGGCTTGTGTAACTCTGTTCCAAATTTAGAACGACTCTGATACGTCATTCTGTAGTTTTGGCAAGAAATAGCTTGCAGAAGCTATAAGTAATGGTACGCATACTTTATTCCATAACAGCCCCGCCCTTTCGGGCGGTTAAGGAATACGCGCATTTTGCTGTCAATGAAATCTTTCGTTATTGAGTGGCTCTGAAAAGAGCCGGTTTGGGGTATAACAACGAATGGGAGAAGGCGGCGAACATCTGGGGCAGCAGACTCAACGGGAACTGAGCGCCTTGAACAGCTTCTCGCCGAGCGGCTTGCTTCTGACTCCCCTCTTCTTCAGGCCCTCATGAAAGTCGTCCTTAGTACGGCTGGTTCGGTGGAGAGTGATAGGCTCTGGTAGTCGAAGCCCTCAGTAACAAGCTTCTTGGCTTGTGTTGGTGTGACACTGGGTTTTCCTAAGGACCTGGTGAGTGCTGCTGCTTTGATAAACAGAGTCTTCTGGGAAAGCCACTTCTTCCGTTGCATCTGAGGAGTCAGAATGGAGAGTTCCTTCAAACAGCCACTCAGTGATGGATGCAGCAAAACTCTCTCAAGTGCCAGTACATCGGGAAGAGCTCTGTGTGCACCTAAGGTAAAAACAACAGTGATAGCAATAACAATAACACAATAATAATAATAATACTAGTATTTGTATTAATAGTTGTAGTAATAGTAGTAGTAGTAATGGCAGTAGTAGTAATAATAATGATAAAAATGATAATAATAATGATAATATTGCCCACCCACCCCCAGGCACTCTCCGGGATAACAATAATAATAATAATATAATAATCTTATTATAGCTTATACTTTCAATGTCAACTCCAATAATTTTCTGGTGGAGTTTTCCCATGCTAAGTGATGTTCCCTGCAGCACCTCTTCCCCGTCCTTCTTCATCTAAATAAAATTATTAATTAGAGACTGCAATAATTTTTAATGGAATATATTTATACCTTCCGCAATACTGGTAGTGTGTCACAGAAGTGGACATTGTTTGGAAAGTTGAGAGTTGCCAACTCACTGCGCCGTTCAACTTCCGCAAACAAAATGGGGAAGTCAAAAGCAGATCCGTTGTGTGCTACCAAGACTGATGTATGTACATAAATTAAAAATAAATAAATGAATAAAAAGAGGGGGGTAATACTTTTGCATACCCGGATAGTGAGGAATCCCTGTTTTTTCACTGACTAGAGTGGTATTACTTGCAATCCACTCTAAAAATTGTGGCAACACAACAGACAGTGGCCGTTCACTCCTTAACAGATTGGAGGTGATGCCTGTTATCCTCGAAACTAATTATATAACAAATCACAATTACAACTCTAATTATTTATAATGTATTTATAGAATACCCGGAGCAGAAATGTTTCGGCGTGTCCGAACCAGAGAGAAATAAGTTGGATTGGGGACTGAAACAGGAGGTTGGATCACCTTGGCACCCAAATCGGTTAAGTGGTCAGAGTAGATGCTAAGCCCTGTCGTCTCACAGTCGTACAATATGAGAAGGGGACGAGACTCGCTGACGTCACCACTTGACTCATCCTCGTCGTCCTGTTCAGCAGCATCGTCAGCAGTGTACTGAAGCTCAGAATCCAGAACATTTGTAGATGTGTCAATTGCTGATTCAGTTTTGTCAGCTTCTCCCTGCCCATCTCCAACATATTCACCAGTCACACATCCAACACCTCTCAGTGTCCCCATTACTGCCTTCTCCTGCTCATGACGAATCTTCTTCTTTTTCTTCTGTAAGTTTCTATAAGTTTAGTGGTAATAACACAAATGAAAAAAGAAATCGGTAAGAATAGTGAAGGAGTGGTAAGAGATCTAACCTAAATACATGTAAAACACACCATTATTGGAAACAACTACATATCACTCAAAATTATGTGGACAAAAGATAGTGGCAAATATTCAAAAATTTGTCATAATTCATACTAAATACATACATATTCTTCAATAAACAAATAAAACTAATAACCTTTTTTCCAGGTGTTTCGCACTTGACCTCTGAACTTGGTCATCTGTCCAATTCTTCTGGTTCTTGAGAATGGCAGCCACTGCAGTTGTTGGCACATCCACTCCCATGCGCATTAGGCACAACAGCTTCCATACAGGACCTATGTTCTATTAGTCAACACATATTATTTTATATTACCTCATAGGTTATGTATTTTGTACAAGTTGTATACTTTGTGACAAATGGCCATGTTGGTTTTGCAGGCGTAATGCACTGGACCAAGATCAGTACGTTTGTCTCGATACACCAGTGCCATGCCATGAAAACCCTCAACGGTGTTGGTTGTCAACCTGCCACGATCCGAAACATAGTCTTGAGGCCGAGCAGCCATCTCTGCAATGAGAGCTTCAAATCCAGCAACCTGTTCCTTGCAGGTGAACCCATTATCCGTTGTGTACGGAGTACCATCAGAATTGAACTAATTTAATAATAATAATGATAATAATAGTAATAACAATTATAATGATAATGATGATGATAATAATAATAATAATAATAATAATAATAATAATAATAATTACAGTATGATAACAAATTTCTTTGTAATTTACCTTTGGGTGATGACACCATTTTGATGTGTGGTCTTGTTCACAGTAGTGGTTGACAAAGTTGCGAATGGCTTCTGAAAAAGTCTTCAGGGGGTCCTCAGCGGATGTCACTTCATCTGAAGATATCAGATTGCTGAGCGCAGTCTTGCAAGAATTTAGCAAGCTCTCTGTCATTCTCTTGCAGTGGAAATTTGCTGCTTTACACTGACATTGCAAGAATAGGTAAATATGAATTATGTAAATAATAATAATTGCTTCGTACCTCACACTTAGTCTTTTTTATTTTTTCAAGGTTTTTGTGCAGAGTCTTTGCACAGTGGTTGTGACAGTACGTCAACGTTCCCTCAGGGAAGTAATGGCAAAATGTGGCATTTACTGACGAGTCTTTGTCTGTCACCAACTCGTGAATAGAAAAACCATCTTGCTTGCTCTTTCCAAGCAGCTCATCCAGCATATCAGTCTCTGCTCCTGCTGATGTGCCACCCCAGTTACTGCCTTTCCCTCTCTTAGTCCGATGGGTGAAGTATGCAATTTTACCGGAAGTAAAATCATGAAGTGTGGCCGACGAATTGTTCGAGTAATGCCCTCGGGTGAGGTAGAATCCATCGAACGTTGCCATCCACTGAATAGCATCTCCCCGGTCCCGGACGTCCTCTCGCACCCTCTCACAAGACCACTCAGCCAGATCACTGACATAACCTTCCAGCTTCTGAATGATCCTATGCCACTGAGTGCTTGAGCAACTGGGCAGACCTAGCAGACTACTCAGGCGAGCGTAATCAGCGTACAAATGACCACTGATCAGAAACGATAATACTGGATAGTACTGTTTCCATGAACAGCTAGAATGGTGCATCTGAAGGCTGGCGGAATGACAAAAACTGACTGTGCCAGTAGATGTGCATGTTGAAATCATGTCATCGTGAGGAAACTTGATGTCATCACAGAGCAGGGACAAGCGATCTATCAAGTCATCTTTGAGGGTGCTATCAAACTCCCCTGCAAATAAGCCATCGTCATCCTCCATGAACTCGGTATCATCCAAGTTGGAAACTGTAAGTGTTAGTAAAAAATTAAATTTAAAAAGTATTATTATTATTATTATTAACTTATTTTTACGATTATATTTATTGATTGATGAATTGATTTATAAGAATAGATCTACAAATGGACATAAGCCAGAAGGCACAGACGAACCTGCACCGAGGGGCACAGATGGACCTGCGCTGAGGGGCACAGACGGACCTGCGCTGAGGGGCACAGACGGACCTGCGCTAAGGGGCACAGACGGACCTGCGCTGAGGGGCACAGACGGACCTGCGCTGAGGGGCACAGACGGACCTGTGCGGAAGGGCAGACGGACCTGTGCTGAGGGGCACACACGGACCTGTGCGGAGGAGCACAGACGGACCTGCGCTGAGGGGCACAGATGGACCTGCACTGAGGGGCACAGACGGACCTGCGCTGAGGGGCACAGACAGACCTGCGCTGAGGGGCACAGATGGACCTGCGCTGAGGGGCACAGACAGACCTTCACTAAGGGGCACAGACGGACCTGCGCTGAGGGGCACAGACGGACCTGCGCTGGGGGGCACAGACGGACCTGCGCTGGGGGGCACAGACAGACCTGCGCTGGGGGGCACAGACGGACCTGCGCTGGAGGGCACAGACAGATTTCTGTCACCTCCATCATGACTAACCAACTCGGGACCTGTACAATATTATAGATGAGACTATACATCAGATTTATCAACAAAAAAACATGTAATTTTTTGCTGCGAAAAAAAATGAATAAATTGTAGACTAAAAACAAAAATATTTATTATGATATACAACCATGCACCATTATTTTTTGTGTGCCATACACTACATGGAATATATTTATTAAGTATATATATTTAGAATGATTCAAAACATGACTGTTGACAGATTGTATTCTGTAACTATGATGTTCAAAATATCAATGTTATCATGTTTTGCTATAGGTACCTCTACTGGAGTAGCATATTTTCTTCTGCCTTGCTGCAGAAAGCTGTTGCTTCCTCTTTGTGCCTGTTCTGCTAGCCATACCAACCACAATTAGATACTGGCCACGAGCCTCTGCTTTGATAACGCAATAAAAGCCACGAGATCGCCAACTATAATTTTCGAGGTTGTAGGCGGGATTCTTTAAGCCCAACCACAGGCTACAACTCCGTGGTTTGGCAGCTCAATTGGGTCAATTAACAGTGCACGCGCGTTGCTATGTGCCAGCACCCTTAAATGTCTAAATAAATCCAACGGTGAAAGGGTTAAATAACGTGCATTGTTTGTTGTTGTTTTTTTCCTTCAATTCAAGCGGTAGCAGAGAGTTGTTACTATGGCACTGAAATACCTTTACCCTGTATGCGAAATTTAAAAACTGGACCTTATTTTCAGTAGCTTCAGTGTTAGAAGTCAAAATCATTCATATAAAAATAGTATAGTCTTTAGGCTCGCTCGCCATTTGTGCTCAAGCACATCACTAGTTTCGTATGTACAAAGCTATGTTTGTGTGTGTGTGTGTGTGTGTGTGTGTTAAGGCTAAGAATATACTGTAATATTATTGCTAGTTCACATATTTACAGTTCATGAACATGGGCTGTGCCTCGTCTAAGCTACTTGCAAGATGAACTTGTCCAACTAGTGCAATGGATTCTTATTCATTCCTTTTTAATTTGGATCTGAACAATGCACATCAAATATTGCATTGCTTATTTTGTGCAATTTTTACTGGTATATTGTACACATCACTTCTTTTTTTATAATGTATATGTATATATAATAATATTATATTGGTGAGCAAATGCTGTAGATGCATTGCCATGGGAGAGACATCTCCAGCGACGCATACACCAAGACATTGAACATTTATGTCAAAGTGGGCAGTGGATATAAGGTGTCAGACTGATGATGGTGACCGTCAGGAACCAGGGCTACTGCAACTTTGAGATAAATCTGGCAGACCTTAAAAACATACTTCAATTTCCTTTGTACACTGCAGAAATTTAACCAATCAGATATATCCAGCTCTTGCAACTTTTTTTTATAACATGCTCACCCAGGATCAACATGAATATGTATGTAGTACCTTATGTATAGTACCTAATGTAACAGGTAAACTTTCTTGTAATCATCATTTTAGTGAGGGCAAGCAATTTGCATTGCACCTGATCATGTTTGAATGCATGTGGGCATGTTTGTGTGTGAAATGAGAAATGTGTAAATAGCATTAATGTGATGGTGCTGTGTGTGTTAATGGTAATTGCTGTAATATATTTTTTAGTACAAATTGATTACATAGAATATAACACCTGCCTCATTATGCAACATTACTTGGGAGAGATTTTTAAATAGGTGGTTGTGAATGAAAGAAAACTAGTAAAGTGAAGAAATAGTTCATGTATGGCATATTATTAATCAGTTTGCAACCTCAATTATTTATTCCTGTTAAGGTATTCATACCGTAAGTGTGAAGACTACAACAAAGTGATAATTTAATGGTTAACAAATTTTAAATGTAATGATTAATGCCCATTAAGATTCACTACTACAACAAATAATTTGGCGAGCGAGACACTATCAGGGGTAACCCAATTGAAAATCATATCATTGTTTATATATATGTGGGGATGTACGTATGTCATTGTATACTTTGACCTTCACGTATTTTTGTGTTAGTGGCGATGGTAAGTCACTGCACTCTTTGTCATTGTTATAAGCCCTACGAAACAGTATTTACTTGAAAATGCATTGTCAACTAGACTAACCGCAAGCACAAGTCACGTGTATGTGTATGTCCAGTTGTGTCAAAGCTACTGCTTACAGCTACTACTTAGCTAAAGAATGTCACAAAGAAAACGTTTAAATAACGTGTGCTGTTTTGTTGTTGTTGTTTTTTCCTTCTATTCAAACAGTTGCACGAGTTGTTACTATGGCACTGAAATCCCATACCGTGTATGCTGTAATTAAAAAACTCGACCTTACAATCAGTAGTTTCGATGTTAGAAGTCAAAATCATTCATATAAAAATAGTATAGTCTTTAGGCTCGCTCGGCATTTGTGTTCAAGCACATCACTGGTAGTTCCTACAAAACTACATACGTACTTCCTAGCTGGCCTGCCAGTGACACACAACAAGGTAATATTACTCACATATGATTGCCACAACAGGAGGTGAAACTAGTAATAATGGAAAGCTGTGAGAAACAGAATGAAAAGAAAACTGCCAGAGGGACACAAAATGGAAGTCCTGAAAGCAGAGAGGCAGATGTTAATTTAGTGTATTGTATTAATTAATGTGTATCATTATCACTTAGCTATCATCAGTTAACAATAGCCATATCTCCTGGATAGCCAACATTTAGCCAAATCTCTGGTATCAGGGTGGGCAACAGAAGACATGTGGGTAGCGTCTGACTGATTGTCACAGTTTGAGACTTGGCCCCCACATAGCGCATTAATTAAGTTGGTAATAATGTAGTTCCTGGGCCTGATCTTGTCTACTCTCAGACGGCTTGCGTGTGCCTTCTTGGTATACCAGGTTATGATAGCATCTTCCTACATGGTACATGTGGTACCATTGCTACACTGAACATTGATGTGTATGTGTGTGTATGTATGATATTTCTAGTTATTCTGTTTTTATGTCGTATTCAGCGAAGATAGTTGTATGTGTTGAATGTCTGTGGCATGCATGTTTGAGGGAGCACTCTTTTGTTGTTTGGTGAATGATAAATGTGAGCCCTGGCCCTAGCCACATATAAAGGTGGTGGTGGTACCTCATGGACAGTCAGTCAGTTGTTAATCCACAGTCATCTCTGTGTGTCCTGCGTTTGTGTGCTTCTTTATTTTTATACTAGCAAAACTTCATATTTTGTTCAAAACAGTTATCAGTTGAATCATACAATATGTTTTAAGTTTATTTCTTTTTAAAAAGTGACTAATTATTGACTAGGGAATTTTAGTTTTATTTATTGCACATGCTAAATACAAAATCACTGGTAGGACTATAAGCCATATAGCTTCCTCCCCCCCCCCCCCCCCCCCCCTCCCCCCCCCCCCCCCCCCCCCCCCCCCCCCCCCCCCAATATGCTCTGTGGGGCTCACAAAATTTGCATTACAACTCCACAAATAACTATCCAAGTCTATAGCCAGAAATTTTCAATAGATGTCTTGCAGGCTTAAAGTTATGGCTGAATGAGATTGAATGCTTGATTGCACAACTAGCAACAAATTGAGATTGGTAAAAACCAAATGAAAAAAAAGCTGAAAGGAATAAATAATATATATAACCAAAGGATTAGAGGTAGCTAAAATGAAGGGGGAAGTGGGGGGGGGGGGGGGGGGGGGGGAGTGGGAATTGATAAGAAATTAGAATGATCTCTTCCTACTTTTCTGTATCTTATATAGAAATTACGCCATAAGCTATTTGTGCACATGTATAACATAATTATATGCATTACAGTCATACTGGGTCACAGGTAATGGTTTTGTCTCCTTGTCTTTGTCGTCAAAAAAATCCTTTATGTAATACGTTGTGTCTGGGGTGTCATGGACAGCCCCCTAGAAGGACAGGACCAACCCAGACAAGCTTGACCATAACCAAGGGACCTGATTGACAAGTCATTCATACTTAATGGACCCAATACCAGTTAGGCGTTAATGATGTTGTGACTCTATTGTTTCATTTGTGCATATTATTCTTGAGATTTTTGTAGAGTAGCTCAGTCTGACGAAAATTAGAATAGTTGCATTTTGATATTGTTACTGAACATTTCAATTAAATTAGTTTTACCTAATGACTGTTTGACTGGTCATATTTATTGTGTAGCAGAAGCTCTTGCTAATGACAGAGTAGAGCACCGTTATATCTGGTTACATGATTCATGATTCTGCTATCTTATTCTTATATTATTTGAAATGTGCACTTGTAATTTTTATTAGCCACTTTTCTTTCTTTCGTTCCCCTCCCACCCCAACTCCCCACCCCGCTGCAATTATGCCATTGCAAAGAATAAGTTAAACTTAATTGTAGCAAGCTCAAATGAGGAGGCTCATACAAGGAGTACACAAGAATTCCCTGAGTATATGCCTGATCAGTTCTCTTTATGTTTTTCTAAAAATAAGGAGCTTATGTTTTTGCATCAAAACATATGGAATAGTCAATAGTCTGCCTCCTCCCTCCCTCATAATCATCTCACCCAGAAGATATGTAGAACGAATAGTAAATCCTACAGGAAGTTCTTAACTGTATGTTTACGTGGTCAGAGCAGTTACTGACTACATTTACATTATACATTACATTGCGTGTGAAATTAGTATCCATGAGTTTCTTTTGTTTATTATTTATTATAGTATGCTCTTTGTTGTAACCCCTGATCTGCTAGCGGTTGCAAGAGAATATTGTGTGCATGTGTACGTGGTGGCTGTGGCTGTACTGTTGTACATGTGTGGTGTGTGTGTGTGTGTGATAAACTGCTAATTATTTAAGTCTTTTCCTGTGTAAAACCGCTAGCCGTTGCAAGAGAATTTGTGTGTTATGTTTATGTTTGCGTGTGTGTGAATGTGTGTGTGTTATGTTTATGTTTGCGTGTATGTTATGTTTGTGTGTGTGTTATGTTTGTGTTTGCGTGTGTGTTATGTTTGTGTTTGTGTGTGTGTGTGTTATCTTTGTGTATGTGTGTGTTATATTTGCATGTGTGTTATGTTTGTGTGTTTTTTTATGTGTGTGTGTGTGTTGGGGTTTGATGTAATATTGACATACAGAATTGTACATTGTAATTGTCATTCATACATTATTACTATGTATATCTAAAAGTGTGCATGCCGTCTCCAGGTGTGAGATAAGGAAGCTGAAGGCGGTGTGCCATTTGCCCTTTTTTAATTTAAGGCCTTCATTTTCTATGATAGGGCAACTATTATATTAATTTGTACCTTGGTTTATCAGTTGCTCAATTCACAGTGGAATATGGAAAGCATCCAATAAATGAGTTTCTATGTGTCCTAGCCTAACACCTTCATTCAGTCCGTACAAGATTTACACTACCAAGGGCCCTCGTCATATAACCATACATATAATAAACTAGTGTTCCACACCTTGCTCAAATAGGATAGGGGGGATAGAAGGCTTTAACCCTTTAATGTTGGCGAAAGAGAATATTGTAGACCAAAAGCGACTTGAAATTGTTGAATTTAGGAAATGGTTAGTAATAAATAAATAGTAAAAGCAATTTGGTATTGATTCCTCTTCCAAGCCTCCATTTCTCCTTTCTCTAATACATTGTTGTTGTTTTTTGTTTGTTACCACCAACATTAATATATAAAATGCAACAATATATCTTCCCTTCTCCTTTCCCCAGCCCCAAGCTACCCTACCATCGTCTGAAGTTTGTTCCCTCCATATTCCTATACAAATGTAGCTTAATTTTAGCGAGTGATTATTACGACCCTTTTTTTTTTCAGACTCAGTTTATCTCAGGAATTAAAACTGACAAGGACTGGGATAGCAATAAATATGGTCACATATGGGCATGAAATAATAGGGCGTTACTCAGTGACCACACTCAAACTATGCCGAAACCACACCTATCAAAATTAAATACCGGAAGCAGCAGCAATTACAGCATTCATGCATGGATGCTATTATTGTATACACGCTAACTATTTGATCAGCTTTTGTTTCATATAGACAACATGAGAATGTGTATGGTCTCTGTAGATATAAACTAGTGATGATCTTATTTAGTGAGCCATATATGTGTACAGATATTATTAAATTCACTGAAGATTCCTCGTCAGATCAGAACATATCGTTGTGTCGACTTCCATACTAAACTAGAACTAAATCTAAGTTATAAATTTTGAATTTATTTATTTATGGAAGGAGTATTGAAATTAATGTAATACTTCACTATCTTTTGTTTTATTAGATTTAAGTCAACAATCTGGACTTCCACCTCCTTAGATTCCATCAGCTGCATTCATTTCATGTCATGCATGTCAGCATGTAACAGTGTGGTTTTGTAATAATGACAATATTTTAGAGTCCATGAAACAGGGTTGAACTCCATGTACCCACAAGTGTGTGTGTGTGTGTGTGTTGGGAATTTTCACATATCATAGCTATGTAAAGTGAGTGACCGAGTACCACAACAACCAATTGTGTGCACCACAACAAGGAGATGTTATATTTTTAAAAAAAGAAAAAAAGAACTACACAAAAACCTGGCTGGAGGTCATTTAATTTGACAAGTAAGGTATTCTGTGCTCCTTTATGTGGCTGCACCAATGTGTTGGACATTTTTTTAAATATAATTGGGAAGTACACACTGCAGGAGGATTATACTCATTGTTATGGGCATTCACTAAGCCTTAGTGTGGGAGATACAGTTAAAGGGGTTAAGTTTTTACAATCGATTATGGATACAACACATGAGATTAGTAAACTTATACAATATTCCCCTAAGCGCAGAGCACTACTTGAGACTAAAAAGGGTGACCTTCAATAGTCAGTTTTGTTAAAGGAATGTCAGCAGCTGAAAGAATCCTTTTCTCTCATATTGTAAAAGTAGTTAGTCTATTGCTACTTGTACCAGCTACAAATGCTATTAGTGAACGTTCATTTTCTGCTATGCGACGCATCAAGAACTATTTGCGTTCAACAATGCACCAAGCAAGATTAAATGCATTAATGATAATGAATGTTCATAAAGATCTTACAGATAAATTAGATTTACATTACACTGCAAATGAATTTAGTAGCTCTGAATATAGGAGAAGCAAGTTTCCCAAATTTTAAAACAGTAACTTTGCTATAACTCTATTATCTTTTAATGGTCAAATTTCATTGTTATTACACTTTGTACAAATATTCATTGCCGATGATACTGATTTAATTCATATTATGTTTAAGCTAGCTTGTTCATAGCATTTCTCATCAAGAAACATGTAATGATACTTTTCGGTTATAACTGGTGTTGATTTTCGCCTCACCCATGACAAAATCACTGCTAGGCCCCTGAAACCTACAATTACATAGGACCCAAAACAAGTTGCATCTAATGGAAATTAATTACATATAATAGAGCCTACTTAAGCCATGGATTTAACAGTGAAATGCTTGAAAGTCATGTCGTGAAATCCTCAAGTGTAGGGGCAAGAAGGAATGTAAAAAAGACTGGTGTAAATGTGCTAAAGCATAACTTCAGTGCACAGCCTTTTGCTATTGTGGTGGAGTATGCTTTAAAACTGATTTTATTATATTGAATGTACTAATTTAAACTGTATCTCCCACCTTTAAATGTTAACGGAATAAGATGTTAGCATTATAATAATAATGAATGTCCCCTAATTTTAATGAGCTGCCATGTTTGTTGTGAGCTAAGTGTGAAATGGCCCTATAGCAAAAAAAATTACACCTAAGGCAATCTATACTCATGTGTCAAAATTCAAATGATTAATTTCTTCAAAATATCACACATCATGTGCTGGACACTATGGAGTCTCTTAAAATGCTGTTATGGAAAGCTGAACATAAATCTTTCAATTCTTGATTCATCACTTGGGCTATTGCAGAAATAGTTGATTTCCTTCCAACTTCTGATGTCAGTGGAGCTGACATAATGAGTGAATCTTTTCTGCGTGCTAATTTTTGGACTGCACTCTTGCACCTGTGTGAATGCAGCAATTTTTTTTGCCACAGTTATACTGGATATTAACCTAATATTAAACCATAAAAAATTTACCACAGTAGAATTATTTTTACCTGTACTGTTGGAGATTTGCATTTGTCACCACACGTTTATCATGGGTCTTGTATAGGTTAGGAGTTGCTGGCGGGATACAAAACTAATCATTCTTTAAGAGCCACAGCAGCCTCACGTTTATGCTCATCTGGAGTTGACGAACAGCTTGTTATGGAGCGTACTGGACACAGAAGTGCTGAAGGCGTTCGCTCATACAAACGTACTTTAATGATACAAAAGCAAGAAGTTTCAGACATCCTTAATACAGGCAAAAAAATTATAACTAATACTATCCATGAAACCAGTGCTGTAACAAATGCAAGCAATTAATCATCTAGGAGTGGTACCTTCAACTTCATGACTGTAGCCATGTAAACATCATATTTAATAACAGTTCTGCTGATCAATTTCCATAAGTGTAGTCATGAAACTAAACATCATGTTTAAATAACAGTTGTGCTGATAAACTTCCGTAAGTAGTCATGTAAACATCATATTTAATGTGCCTTAATCTTCATATCAAAATTATAATCAGTACACATCATAGCTATTTAATAACTGATAAAATGAAATCATTAAATTAGAAAAAAAAACAGAATTGAATTTTTTTTTTATTAAAATCGTGCATTACTGATTAGCCAAAAACAAATGTCAGAAGGGAGGATTCTATTAGCCAGAAGGGAGGATACTACCAGTAGTATCCTCCCTTCTGGCATTTAGTATCCTCCCTTCTGGCATTTAGTATCCTCCCTTCTGGCATTTAGTATCCTCCCTTCTGGCATTTAGTATCCTCCCTTCTGGCATTTAGTATCCCGATGGCCTAGTTTGACAAAATCTATGCTGGGTAGAGTGCCTGCTTCACAATACAAAAAGGGGCCAGCTATGTTCTAAATGTATACATTGAATTTGAATTCCTGTAATTCCTGCTGTAGCCTCGAATATTTGCATAGCTGAGAGTCACATTGACAACAAAAATGAATTTTCATCCTCTTCAGATGCGAAAGCTTGTTCAATATATTTTTAGCAGTTAATGCAGTCTTTCCAAGAGCATTGTCCTCCAGTAGCTAATTGCAGTATTCTTGAAACGCACCTCATCAATTATTAATAATGTGCTGAGTCAGAAATAGTCATTCATATTTCTTTGCTTTTGTTGTTGCTTCTAATAAGTTTTTCTCTTTTGATAATTGACGATTATAGATGTAGCTAAATTGCTAGAATATCTTAGTTGTAATTCCAGCATAGCCAGTAAAAGATGGTAAAAGGTCTCGCTACTCAGATTAGTAAAGGGTCTCGCTACGCGAGCAGTAAGCGGAATAATCAGCTAGAAGTTAAGCTGCTGAGCGTGATGTGGTGTATGTGGATTTGCTTATGTTTCTTAAAGGCGGGTGCGGATTTAGAATTTAATCTACAGCCTTTTAACTCTCCTCAGTTGTCTTTACTAACTAACAGTACCTTGCTAGTGGACTCCATGGGAAGAATTTACGTTATTGCAAAAAGTCAACTTCTCAGATTGAACAGAGACTTGCAGTTAGAACAGAATGTGTCTCTCTCAGGCAATGGTGCCACTTTTTCTTTGAGTTCTGATGACCAGAGATTGTTTGTTTGTGTGAATGGCATGACAGACAGGTCCTGTTACTTGTATAACCCAAGTGATCTCACAGTTCCTCCTGTAGCTACTGGAGTGAGCATAGTTGGTAGTGGTGGAGCTACTGCTACATCATTTTCAACTGAGGGAAGCTTCTATGTGGGAAGTTATGAAGTTATGGTCACCAACAGTTCAGTGGGGAGGATGGAACTCAGTCAGTATATATATGGAGATGGTACGGGTACACCCATGATTCGAACTGAAGTTGACTATATCGTGCTTGTGAGAGTCGGTTTGATAGGAGAATGCTATATGGATTTGTGCGAGGAGATTATGCATACTATGTCACTGTTGATGGAGGCAATGGTGATAGTGCTAACTATAGAATATTGAGAGTCTGTCATGTTACTAGTTGTCCTGGAAACACCTCACCTTGCACATTCACTGCACTTTATGAACAAGCCATAAGATGTGGAAATAGATTTGGCAGTGGAGGTGGAGAGCAATTATGTGGATTATCTTTAGTAGAAGACTTCAGTGGTGTGTCTGGTCCCAGTATGATAGCAGGGCTGGATCCAGGGGGGGGGGGTTCAGGGGGTTCGAACCCCCCCTTTCTAATTGTAATATTTAATTATCGGCCTGTACAGCCAAACTTGCCACAAGCCAGGCCCTGCTCTAACATTGCACATGTCTACGACAATATAGATCACATTTCCTTCTAATGATAAATCACATGTTCACTGAAGTGCTCATACAATTTATTGCTCACTCTGTAATTCATTTCATGTTCGTAACTTACCAAAAAATTTGTTGCTACCAGAAACTCTGTCAGTTTTGCCCTCAAATTCTACACCAGGTCTCTGCTTCTCCCTGCAGGCAGTGACAGGTCTCTAGCTCAGCTTGATATTCTGCTACTTGTAGCTATAAGCTGTAGTCCACTTAACTGGAGAAAGTCATCACTAGTCTTTTCTCTCTCACTGGCATGATGTCTGGTCGGAGAGGGAAAAAAAGGAGTGCAGAAGGGTGTATGAATCTTGCAGAAATGTTGACCACCAGGTCTATAGCTATAGTATAAGAATAATAAAATTTATTTTTTGATTTTCTTTCTTAGATCTGGAAAAAGGTCCCGTTCTGATGCTCCTACTATTAGTCTATCACCATCAGATGCTTTGTGCCATGAATCTACAAGTAATGATGTTAGTGTAGGTGAGACAATGAATTCATTACAACCAAGTTGTTCTGAACCGGCACCCACAACTGGTTATGTTAATACAATGGGGAAGATAGACCTCGGGGTCCTTATACATGCTGCACATGGCTCCATTGATCGGCTGAGGCATTTATCTCAAGAAATGACAGATGCACAAAAGATTCAATTTCTTACTAATCATTTCAGACCCTCACCAAATGATGTTCTACACTCTCATGCTGTTACTAAGCAAGGAAGGTGTTGGAATGCCACTTTCAGCTTCGATGGCTTGAACAATTTCCATGGCTGTCATATAGTAACAAACTTGAAGGTGGTCTCTGCCGTTACTGCGTTCTTTTTCCACAACAACCAGATCGTGGTGGTAGCCAAGGAGCAAATCTAGGTGTTTTAGTTTGTTCTTCTTATCAAAGGCCATATACAAAGGCACTAGGAAAGAATGGCATTCTTACTTCTCATGACAAAAGTTCAATGCATTGTCGTGCAGCAGAAAAGGCTGACGTTTTTGCTCAAAATTTCAGAAATCCTGATGATAGAATTGATAATCAGCTTCTGAAACAGCAAAATAAACAAGAACATACAAACAAGGATATTTTGCGTCTTTGTAGCTCTTCTTCAATTGAGGGGGAGTACACTTCACAATCACCTGCTATTTGCTAAGCGTAATGCCCTTTAAACAGCAAAACTATACAAAATGACATAATTAATGTCTATGCTTGTAAAATAAGGGAGAGTCTAATAACAAATGTAAGGGAAAAGAATTTACCTTTTACTGTTATTGCAGATGAGGTGACTGATCCTCATGCTAACCAAGAAATCATTGCGGTATGTTTGAGATTTGTAGATTTAACTTCTCCAAAAGAACCACATATTAAAGAATGTCTCATTAATTTTGTGAATTTGGAGAGAGCGATTGCTTCCGCCATTTGTGCTAAGATATTGGATTCTCTTTCTCTTCCCTCAGTCTCTTTAGATCCAGCAAAGATTCGTGGTCAAGCTTACGATGGAGCTGCTGTGATGTCATCAGATATAGCAGGTGTACAGGCTAAACTTAAAGAAATTTCTCCATTAGCCCTTTACACACTTTGCTACTCCCATTGCCTTAATTTATCTGTTGCTGCTTCAAGCAAAGTTCAGGAAGTAAGAAATCTTATTGGCCTTATGAATGAAGCACACTTGTTTCTATATCATAGCCCAAAACGGCAGAGGATGTTTGAATTGACTCTGCATGAATACCTCCCTAACTCATCATCTCACTCTAAACTTCCTGGTCTTTGCAAGACTAGGTGGGTAGAGCGACATACTTGCTATGCAATTTTTCATGAGATGTATGAGGTTTTGGTTACTTTCTTGGATGCAATACTTTCCACACAGGATTATCCAGAGTTAGTATCTCAAGAAGGAAGTTGGAACTGGAACAGTGACACAAAAACAAAGGCACAAGGGCTTAAGAATTCCCTTACTTCCTTTCAAACCATAGCTACATTCATTATTACAAAGAATGTCCTTGATGAAGTCAAAAGCATTGCATCGAAACTACAAAAATGTGAGCAAGATGTGTATGAGGCATATACTATGGTAAATACTGTTATTGAGAACATTGATACCTCTAGAAAAAATATCGATATGGTTTTCAGTTCTTGGTATGAAGAAGTACTAACTTTGGCCAATAAAGTAGGTGTTGCTGAATTTGTGCCAAGAAAAACAAGCTTGCAAAGGAATAGAAGCAATACTCCTAGTGAGTCTCCTAGTCAGCACTACAAAAGGGCAATTGCAGTCCCTTTGATTGATTCACTTCTGAGTTAAATGAAGGAGAGATTTTCTAATGACCATGGTCACTCTAAAAGATTATTATTCCTTATACCTTCCATTATAACCCTAAGTGACAATTTGAACATAGAAAGTATTAAGGAGGCCAAACAGTCTTTACTCTTTTGGGAGAGTGATCTTCCTTTCCCAAGTTCTTTACAAAATGAGCTTAGGCGGTGGCAGACCCTTTGGCAGAGTCAATTAGGGGCTGATATTCCAAATACTTTTCTCTTGGCACTTGGATCATGTGACAGTGATTCGTTTCCGAACATACATCAGCTACTTTTAATATATGTACACTACCAATTACAAGTGCTGAAGCTGAACGTTCCTTTTCTTTGTTAAGAAGAATAAAAACCTGCTTAAGATCTACCATGGCTGAAGAATGTATGTCTGACCTTGGAGTGATTGCCATGCATTATAGTGAAAGAATTTCAGTGGATGATGTCTGCCTAGCATTCACTCAAACTCATGCTCAAAGACTTTTTCAAACCTTCACTTTTTGTTGACTAAATATCATTCCATTATACTTTCTGTTGGCTATAATTATCATTGTATTACTTAATCAGTTCTTCTTTTTTTTTAATCGTCATTGTTTTTCCTAAGGTGAGTGTAGTTTAGTTTGGTTATGGGTGCAATTTTCTTAGAACCCCCCCTTGTCAAAATTTCTGAATCCAGCCCTGGATAGTGTCGCGGTGTCGCTTGGACAGAAGCTCAGATAATACTGTGCGCTCGTACAACCTAACTGCTATTGACTCTAACATGAATACAAGATATGATCGCTGCAGTATGAGTATTGGAGAATCAAGATTAGCATCGGCAGATGTTATTAGCTGCAGATCATCAGCTGTAAGTTTTTTTTGTTGTTTTGTAAGCAGTATTGGTTCAAGTTGTGAAGCATACTGATTTCATTACACTTCCAAGCTATTATACCTACATACATACAACACTGCAACATAGCTTTATTAATCTCCAATATGTGGTTTACACTTTCAAAGTACTAACTGTAGTCCTATTTTGTAAAATTGAATGTTAAAGGGAATTTGAATCTGTTAGACTTAGTCCTCAATGCAGTGTTGCTTAATTGCTTAAATTAATATCTAATTTTGGTCTCCAGTCATGTGCTTATGATTATGATATTAATGTGATTATGCACAAGGAATTATTAAAGTAAAGCTTTTGTTGGTGTTTGCAGGTTCTAATGTTATAGCTTTTTCTATTTATTACTACGAATGAGCAATATGATACTAAAAATTTAGTCAGTTTTATTTTGTTTTGTTTTTTATAATACTGTTGCTCTTTATAAAGATATTGTTACAAAGTGGTCAATAAAAATAATTGTTTATTCTGCTTATTTCTACATACATGATTAATAAGTTAACCCATTGACCGGCACAAGCGCCTATAGGTACTCAAGGATGATGTAATGCTGGAAAAAATATTTTCCCCCTAAACGATAAACGCTAAAGCTTAGCTGCAGCATCCAGAGCACGGCTAATGTGTTGTTCTTTTTCATGTATTTTTAGAATAGAAATAGCTACTACGCAACTAAGGTAGTCGGGCTAAAAATAAACTTGACGTTAGTTCGAAAAATGGCGAGAAATTTGTCTGCAACTGAGGCTGTGGATCTTGTCTGTGACGACTTTTTCGACGGTGAAAGTGAGAGGAAAGGGGTACAGGAGGTATATAAATAATAAGGGTTTGGACCTATTTGCTCACGACATTCACTAACCAGTGGCAGAAACACCACCTCAAAAGTGGGGGGGCAGAAAATAACTGGGGCATAATAAAGAAATTGCTTAGGAAATCAAAACTGCGTTTTGAGGATGCAAAACAATTATGAGCCTGGATCGTGACAAAAATAAAGAACAAAAAAGTTTATAAAAATGACAATGAATCAGAAGTACCAGCTGAAAATATACGAATTATAGTGTGCTTGACCAGAAACTCAGCAAACTTGTTTGTTTCTTTGCCATTACTAGCTAGTTCTCTCCCTTCAAAGAGCAGCTGCATTGATTAATTAACCACAGCGGTACTAGCTACTTAGTCAGTGGATATGAAAGGTGATAACAAAGGTTAGATAGTCAGTTACATAAGAGTATGGCCTCAACTTTTGAAAAATGTTTAGGGATAGGGGTGGCTATCACTCTCCTAATATAAAATAGGGCCTCTGCTCTTTGTAGTGTAAAAGTGGGGGGGCTGTGCCCTCCCTAATGAAAGAGTGGGGGGGCGATCGCCCCCCCTGCCCCCCCAGTATCTCTGCCACTGCTAACTGATAATTACATTGTCATCATGAATCAATGATCAATACAACTGAAGACGCAGGAAAAGGATCATCAATTAATATGACTAGCTACATGCAATGATTATGAGTAAATGTAAGTAGTTCATGAAGGGGTTGTTTTCAATGTTCTCTATCTCCCCTTGAGTCTTTGGTCCATCACACAGGGTGGTCAAAGGCTGGTTTCCTCCACAATAGTTGGTCTGGTGGCTTCCTCATTCGTATTGATCTCCGCAAATGGCTTCGGGTTCACCTTTGGAGGAGACATTGGTGCTGGGTGTAGGGATAGCGATGGCTTTTGAAAGTCTTCTGAGTGTAGTGGGAAGACAGGAGTCAATGGTGCATCATCTGTATCTAGTCTGGTAGGAGTAGCATCATTTACATCCAATCGGGAGGGGGTAGCAGGAGGAGACGAATTCTCAGGAGAACCATTGGGAGTCACAAGAAGTGGAGTGTTGTCCTCACAGTCTGTAGGAGTAGCTGGGGTAATGGCACGCTTTTGGGTAGGAGGCAATGGCTGAGTAGAAGGATTGCCGCTGAGGGCTGAGTTTGGAGGGAGAGAGTTGATATCATCCAAAATAGATCTATGTTTTGGTGACACAGACATAGGAACAAATTTGCGAAGGAATTTCCTATTCCTCAGTGTCTGCCTGCCTGACCCGTCAATCTTGATAAGGTACTGATGAAACTGGCACACCTCAATAACTACTCCAGTGCGATCCCATTTGAGAGGATGAGAGCCTGTTTGGTTTTGAATCCACACATGATCACCAACTTGTAGAGGTGGTAGGCCTTAGTGTGCTCGGTCCATTTCTCCTGATGGCCGTGGCATAATGCTTCTTCTCGGAGCTGTAAGGATTCCTTCCATGTAGCATGAGGACAATACTTCCCTGGGAGAATGGGGATGAGGTCCTTCACTGATCTACCAAACAAACACGTGGCTGGAGACATCTTTGTAGAAGGGTCAGGAGTGTTTCGATACTGAAGAATTGCTCGTTGAAAGGTGTCAATGTCAAGGGTGCCATCATTGCCAACATTACCAGCAATCAACCGTTTAATAGTCTTGACATTAATCTCTGCTCTGCAATTACTGTGAGGAAATGCGACAGAACTTAGGCGGTGATGTACTCCCCAATAATGACATCGTCAAATAATGTCGAATCAAATAAATACACAAAGTGATGGAGCGAGGACAAACTTGCTCAATGAACATCATGCCCTGCATACTCAACTCACCATGTGCAAACTAAAATACAATAATAATGATAATGATATAAAACATAGCTAGCTAGAATGATTGTGTTCATGTGGAGTGGTTCTCCATAAATATATTGTGTTGTCTTATAAGACTACAGGCACAGCAAAGTAAAGTCATGCATTTGGCTCATATACGATAATAAGTATAATTATTTTACACTTAGAGGTCATTTTTATTGATATTTTTTTTGAGGTAATGTAGTATTTCAAATAAAGAACGTTTGGGAGTAGCTAATAGATATACCAGATATAGTTCAATGAATATCAATAATACCTTATAGCCAGTATTGCTTATTAGCAAATGAGTATGTATTTTTGTCTACTGCTTTTGAACTAATGACAAAGTGCACTGAGTCTAGGAAAAGTTATAATTTTGGTTCCCACACACACACATTTATACTATAATGCTTCACATTCATTCTAGACATTAATATTTTTCCACTGTACATGCGCACATTACGTTTGTCAAGATATCAATCGACGTGCGCAACAACCAGTTACAGAGGACCCTTGCAAGTTATAAAGGACCCCACTAACACTGTGGGCCATAATAGCTTATAATTTAGACACAACCCTTGCAAATTAGAAGAAGGGATCTGTTTAAGAAATACTCACACGGGATCTAGCCTGTAATGTTTTAAATTAGAGAGGACCCCTGTAAGCTGGAAGGGGCTGCTATAAACCCATAGGAGGCCTAGCACATGGTGAGGCAGGTTAGGCGAGATTTCTATGAAGCCACACCCATAATAGGACTTATTTTTGTGTTGGCAAAAAAATCTTCATAAGAGAATTAGCTAGCAACCAGTGTCAGAATAAAAATGAAAGAAAAATTAGTTTAATTAGTTTACCAGCAATATCAAGTTGCTAAGTAGACCAATAATTTTATTTTGTACACAAAATAAATACTGACTTTTAAACTGTAAAGCAGTTGCAGTAATAATGCAGTTGTATGGACTAAATACAGCTGTAACCCAGTTCATTTTGTTGGCTGAGCAAGATGGCTGAAAGCTGTGGTGTCAGTAATTTCCAGCTTCACGCAAACCAGCCTAAGAAACTTAGCTTTCCATCTAGATTGTTTGGTAAAAAGGGTGAAAAAAGAAGTTTTAAGTCCTCTTGGTTTGACACATGGCCATGGCTTCATTATTTAGAAGGAAATGATTCCGTGCTATGCTTCTACTGCACTCAGGTTACTGAAAAACAATTATTGCCAGAAGCTAACTCCAAAACAGATCCTGCATTTATCTCTGTTGGATTCATTAACTGGCATGTTCAAGATTCAGGTTTGCAGCTTATCTTAGCTATATGTTTGCCATAATTGTATTTGAAAAGGAAGCATCAGTTGTCCAGGTACCATGTGGATGCCATTTCAGCTCTTACTGTCTCACAGAAAAGCATAGGTGACTTACTTAATAAGGCATACAAAGAAGAAAAACAATATAACGGGAGAATATAATGGGAGAATGTTAATGACTAAGATATTCAGTTCTTAGGTTGACAAGGTTTAGCTTTACAAGGGCATGAAGAGAGTGAGAGTAACTTTATCCAGTTGATGAAGCTACGTAGTCATGACCAACCTGTAAGTTTACTAGTTATGAAACCTAATTTATAGAATTATGATAAATCAAATATAATTTCACAGAATATTAAGCAATGGCTAGAGAGGAGACATGGCGACAAGTACACAAGTCCAGAAATTCAAAATGAGATTTTACATCTAATGTCCAGCACTATTCTTCGTGACATTGTTAAAGGTATTCCAGGCAGAATTTTTTACTATCATGGCAGATGAATGTGTTGACATGTCCAGTAAAGAGCAACTGGCACTATGTCGTCTTAGGCATGTTGATGCTGATTTTGATGTTCATGAAAGTTTTATGGGTTTATATCAGTGCCCTGACATTATTGCTGACACTCTTGTGAAGGTTATAAAAGACATGCTGTTAAGATTTAATCTTGACATAACACGATGCCGGGGACAGTGTTATGATGGTGGGAGTAATATAGCAGGAAGTAAAAATGGTGTGAAAACACAGATACTTAGGGAAGAGCCTTGTGCATTATATATGGATTGGCAGGAAGCAAGGTTATCTCACATGGTGCAACCATTGGCTCACCTACATAATAGTGTAGGTGTGCCTATGATCTGAGCCAATGTGCTGGAAGTTTTGTTTTATTAGAATTAAGTCAACAATTTTTCCCCTAGGGCAATTGACCTTGAAGTATCTATGAAAATTGAAGGTCCAACCGGTTTGGTTTTTTTTTTTTTTTTAACACTTTGAACATAATGGTGCAGTCTATTATGTCCAGGAATCTGTGGGCCATACAACCCCACAGCTTACATTTGTTAAGTAATGATGGGCCCCTGGCAAAGATGTCTACACCAGAAGTCTTTAAGTTTAGGTGTATGTATATGATGTAGCATGCAATGTTTGTGAAAGATGTTTCTAAGCTAATTCTTTAGCCTTCCAAGTGATTACCAAAGTTAGTTATCAGCAGCCAA
>WLWD01004265.1_pt1 | contig 25163 bp, 17 predicted proteins | sample 6712731 | NCBI WGS metagenome assembly WLWD01 (sample SAMN12718690, study PRJNA576275) | sponge metagenome | isolation source: marine sponge | host: Mycale hentscheli | place: New Zealand: South Island, Marlborough, Capsize Point | collected 2014-11-01 | reverse complement strand
TGTAAGATACTAGAACGTATTGTTGTCATTTTAATGTTAACTTTCTAATAATAGCAAAGCCCAGACAGGCGTAGCTGTTTCAGTTCAGTATGTAGTATAATTGTATAGTTTCATTTGCATATCATGTAATATGTCATATATTTTATGTGTAGGAGTTTTCAAATTTGATCAAGCCTACAGACACTTCATTGTTTCCAAGGATGTGCTGGAGCTTCTGTCTATAAAGTTTATGTTCCTGGGTCCTCCACGACAAGGCAAGAGTACAACTCGCCGTCGCCTTATGAAAGAGATCATAGATCTTCTGTCAGCAAAAGAAGAGGAACAGATTCATGGCAGCACAGGCACAGTGGAATGTTGCTCCACTATGCTAGTCCAAGGCTCGTCTGGTCCAACTACAGCAGATAGAAAGGCAAACTGGACTATTGTTCAGGATCTCATTGAGGAAGCATCTATACTCTTTCACAGTCTAAAAAATAGTCTGGAGACCGAATCCACTTCTGAGGCAACAGCTGAATCCTTTGGAGGTAGTGCAACCACGGCTGAGGTCAGTCAGGCTAGCAGTACAGAGCAGTCTCGACTTGTGGAAAAACCACCACAACCTACATTACTGCAGAAGATGGTGGTGCGATTGAAATCTTTTACCAAAGGTAGGAAATCCACACAAAGGGAACCTTCTCCTGTCCCACCAAAACAAGTCCCAGTAGCTGATGAAGTGGTAACATCACATGATTGTTCTGAAATAGCTTCAATTCTTGAGAAAGTGTCCAAACAGCCACAGTTTGCAGATAAAGTAGATCATTCTTTCAAAGCTTTCTTGAGAATGGAGGACACTGGAGGTCAGCCTGAGCTGATGGACATACTGCCGGCACTCACCATAGGACCTGGCCTCTACTTGCTGCTCTTTAGCTACAAGTTCAAGTTAAATGAGGAGTATCAAGTTTTTTATCAAAGAGTTACAGGAGAGACAACTGCACCAGAGAAATCAGAGTTCACTCTGCAAGAAATGCTTTTGCGTACTCTTGCCAGTATATCTTGTTTCAGTTCCTCCACCCATCTTCAACCTCTACCGGAAACAGACAACCCACCCATCGTTGTTGAGATACCTAGAACAGATGACTCAGCCATTAGTGAGATACTGGAGTCTTCAAAGTCAGTCGTGTATCTAGTGGGCACTCACAAAGACATGGCTGAGGGAGACATCGCTACAGTTGACTCACAGCTTCAAAAAGCGATTAAAGACACTCACTTAAAAAAAAAGGGCATAGTTCAGTTTTGCTCAGAAGACAAACTTGTTGTTTCTTTAGACAACATGGGAGGCGGAGTAGAAGAAATCGATCATTTGCATCAGCTACTAGGAAAGGCCATGGAAAAACACTTTAAAAAGTTAAAAATTCCAGCTGTGTGGCTTCTGTTGAGCTTGTGTCTTCGCATGAGAGAAGTGAGGACAGCCAGCCTGGAGACCTGCTTGGCCTTGTCCCATGCCTTGAATATGACACCTTATGAGACCAAAACAGCTCTGTGGTTTCTTCATCACCATGCCGGTGTTCTGATGTACTTCCCCAGGGTGCCTGGTTTGGAAGACCTTGTCATCATAGACATCCAGGTAGTGTATGACAGTATCACTGGTGTCATTCTTAAAGCCATGAGCTTTGATAGCGTAGGTCAGGAAACGGTTGAGAATTTTCGGAAGACAGGTCGGTTCACCATGAAAGATTTGAAAGAAGCTACAGCTGACATTTTAGGAGATTTGATTCCTCCACATCAACTTGTAGCTTTGCTTGATCACCTTCATATTGTTGCTGAGATTGTGTCAGCTGAATCTTCTGATACTTACTCAGAAGAGGAGAAAGAATACATCATGCCTTGCGTGTTAGAAAACACCAGTGCAAACGAACTTGACTTATTCCACAAAGAATCCTTTAGCTCATGTTTTATGGAGCCTCTCTTGATATATTTCAGTTGTGGGTTTACTCCTATAGGACTCTTTCCAGCTGCAATGGCTTGTTTCATATATAACAAGTCCTTCATTTTCATTAGAGAAGGTGTCAAGAAAAACATGGTGCAGTTTTTGTATGGAACAAGAAAAGTTCGTGTAACATTTATATCTCGATGTAAATATTTTGAAGTCGTAGTTTCGTGTGATCCTACATTCCAAGACTCCATTCACCATGAATGTGCTTCTCTAAAACAAGAAATAGAGGACACTATAAAGGAGGCTAGTTCCAGAATGAACTACAACATCGACATGGACTACCAGTTTGGCTTTGACTGTTGTTCACATGAAGGAGAAAATCATATTGGAGTGGTCGATAAGGCAGGTCAAGTTCCAGAGGTTATGACATGTCTCTTCAATCCAGACAATCCACAAGCAGTTTTACTCACCAATAGACACCTTATTTGGTATGGACAGGTATGTAGAAATAGACTGTGTATTCTAACTTTAAATAACTACTCGGATTTATTTGGTATTAGAAATATGAGAAGATAGATCCTGCGGTAGAGAAGAATGATCCTGCGGTAGAGAAGAAAGATCCTGTGGTAGAGAAGAAAGGTCCTGCGGTAGAGAAGAAAGATCCTGTGGTAGAGAAGAAAGATCCTGCGGTAGAGAAGAAAGATCCTGCGGTAGAGAAGAAAGATCTGATCTCTGACAGTAAGTGAAGTAATTGTTAGTAATTTAGTATAATTGCAAATGTTTTATATTATTAGGTGGCAATAACTTGAGTGTATTTTTGAGTGTGTATCCTGACTTGGTCCTCTCAGTGAAGCCTTGTGTTATGACAGTAGCTGATCACTGCTACAGTATTGGACTCGTAACTGAAGATGCCTATGACCAACTTGTCCAACGCGTGGACTTGACTGACAAGCACAAAGCAAGAATTCTTTTAGGCAACGTTCGTACAGTCTTATCATCCAGACCCTCAGCTCTCAAAGAGTTTGTTAATGTACTCTTCCAAACAGGAGAATGTAAACATGTAGCAGATAAAATACAGCAACTGCTCTAGTAAGTCTATTTTTAGTATTGTAGTATTATTGCTATGGTATATTATTTGTGTAATAGAATAGTGGATTTAATTATGTGGAAGTATGCAATACTACAGGTCATTTGAAAAACTTATTACTCTCATAAGCTGATACTTTTAATATGTTCACTTTGAATATTTTCTTTGCTGTGAATGTTTTCATTGCAATATTTTATTTATTTTTGAAAGATAACTAAGTAACTTATAACTACAGTTTGTATAATGCAGACAACACAGAAATTAAACCACACCCTAAACAAACGTGAAGTTAAGCTAGATAGCAGCTGACCGTATAAATATCATTCGTTCACATACCAGACAACTGCACATATGCAACACTTAACATGTTTAGACCAAAAGTGTCTGGAAAACTAAGAATTAACTATTAGAATTGGGACCCTCACATTCAGTACTCCACGTGGATAATACTTGTTAGATTAAAACAACAACAGCAAAAAAACAACGAAAAGAACAAAAAGCAAAAACAACAACAACAAAAAACAACAAACAAAACCGAAACCAAACAAAAAAACAACAACCAATAACAAAAAGTGATGTATGAGTTGACAGAGCTATATTCAGCAAAATATTACAATTATTATTAAATAGTTAACTGACCAGATCTACCGGATCAAAGGAATTCAAATTTTTTCCGTAATAGCTAATCTTAACTGTATTATTTTATTTTCAAGAAAGTGTAAGTACATGAATAAAACAGGGAAAACAAGTTATGATAAGTAACTGGACTGATGTAATGAAAGTGTTTAGTTATTGCACTTTGCACCTCCTGCTTTTCCCCAGTGACCACGACCCTTTATTGACTTTGGAAAGAACCACCTTCACACTTCTATTAATCATGCGAGGGAGGTGTGGCTTGGGAACAAATGAAGAACTTTCCACATAATTGAAGAACTCGTGCCTCAGTACTTGCAGCCACAGGAACATCATCATCATCACAAGACACCTGCAGCCACAGGAACATCATCCTCACAAGACATCTTCTTGCTGGGATTGTCCATGGGACCATAGAAGATCACTAGGGATTACATCTCTAATTTAACACCACCTTCAATGTCCACACACTCCTCTCATTCCTAATTCATACTTTGGGCTCACTCTCTTTTAATTAGATGATGTGTTTAATAAGTAACACCCATACTAAAACTCTTTCACTGGTGTACCTGCCATATGGCAGTCAGACTACCTGCAGTTAGGCCCTGCAAGATTATGTTAGCATTTTTTCTGGAATAATAGACATGTACTAGCATAGTGGAATAATTCTAGAACAATGAGGGTATTCAGGAGAATAATAAAGGGACAATGAGAATAATCAATTCATATAATCCTTAATAATAAAAGAAAATTATTATGCTAAATGGATTCTCTTCTTGAGCAACTCAACGATTATACTGCATTAGAGTTGTCAAAAAATGTATATTATTACCAGGGGGCAGGAGGAGGCACTCACCCCTCTTGAAATATTTAAATTTCGTAAGCAAACAAAGTTAAAAAGTAAATAAGTTCAAATTGTCTTATAATTGAAGCCCACTTTTCCATCTTAATTGAAAATTGTGACTCCCTGGAGATAGAGTAAGCTCAATGTAGCCCCATACATGTTTGCACTGAAGGATTAAATGGTATAAAAAAATGTCCGAAATGCTGTATCTAGTCTAGTCACGCTTCAGTGTTTATATGCTGTGTCTAGTCTAGTCACTCTCAGTGTCTATATGCTGTGTCTAGTCTAATACTCTTCAGTGTCTTTATGCTGTGTCTAGTCTAGTCACTCTCAGTGTCTATATGCTGTGTCTAGTCTAGTCACTCTCAGTGTCTAAATGCTGTGTCTAGTCTAGTCACTCTCAGTGTCTATATGCTGTGTCTAGTCTTGTCACTCTCAGTGTCTATATGCTGTGTCTAGTCTTGTCACTCTCAGTGTCTATATGCTGTGTCTAGTCTTGTCACTCTCAGTGTCTATATGCTGTGTCTAGTCTTGTCACTCTCAGTGTCTATATGCTGTGTCTAGTCTAGTCACTCTTCAGTGTCTATATGCTGTGTCTAATCTAGTCACTCTCAGTGTCTATATGCTGTGTCTAGTCTAGTCACTCTCAGTGTCTATATGCTGTGTCTAGTCTAGTCACTCTCAGTGTCTATATGCTGTGTCTAGTCTAGTCACTCTCAGTGTCTATATGCTGTGTCTAGTCTAGTCACTCTCAGTGTCTATATGCTGTGTCTAGTCTAGTCACTCTCAGTGTCTATATGCTGTGTCTAGTCTAGTCACTCTCAGTGTCTATATGCTGTGTCTAGTCTAGTCACTCTCAGTGTCTATATGCTGTGTCTAGTCTAGTCACTCTCAGTGTCTATATGCTGTGTCTAGTCTAGTCACTCTCAGTGTCTATATGCTGTGTCTAGTCTAGTCACTCTCAGTGTCTATATGCTGTGTCTAGTCTAGTCACTCTCAGTGTCTATATGCTGTGTCTAGTCTAGTCACTCTCAGTGTCTATATGCTGTGTCTAGTCTAGTCACTCTCAGTGTCTATATGCTGTGTCTAGTCTAGTCACTCTCAGTGTCTATATGCTGTGTCTAGTCTAGTCACTCTCAGTGTCTATATGCTGTGTCTAGTCTAGTCACTCTCAGTGTCTATATGCTGTGTCTAGTCTAGTCACTCTCAGTGTCTATATGCTGTGTCTAGTCTAGTCACTCTTCAGTGTCTATATGCTGTGTCTAGTCTAGTCACTCTCAGTGTCTATATGCTGTGTCTAGTCTAGTCACTCTCAGTGTCTATATGTCTATGTCTCAGTGTCTATAGTCTAGTCACTCTCAGTGTCTATATGCTGTGTCTAGTCTAGTCACTCTCAGTGTCTATATGCTGTGTCTAGTCTAGTCACTCTTCAGTGTCTATATGCTGTGTCTAGTCTAGTCACTCTCAGTGTCTATATGCTGTGTCTAGTCTAGTCACTCTCAGTGTCTATATGCTGTGTCTAGTCTAGTCACTCTCAGTGTCTATATGCTGTGTCTAGTCTAGTCACTCTCAGTGTCTGTATGCTGTGTCTAGTCTAGTCACTTTCAGTGTCTATATGCTGTGTCTAGTCTAGTCACTCTTCAGTGTCTGTATGCTGTGTCTAGTCTAGTCATTCTTCAGTGTCTATATGCTGTGTCTAGTCTAGTCACTCTCAGTGTCTGTATGCTGTGTCTAGTCTAGTCACTCTCAGTGTCTATATGCTGTGTCTAGTCTAGTCACTCTCAGTGTCTATATGCTGTGTCTAGTCTAGTCACTCTCAGTGTTTATATGCTGTGTCTAGTCTAATCACTCTTCAGTGTCTATATGCTGTGTCTAGTCTAGTCACTCTCAGTGTCTATATGCTGTGTCTAGTCTTGTCACTCTCAGTGTCTGTATGCTGTGTCTAGTCTAGTCACTCTCAGTGTCTATATGCTGCGTCTAGTCTAGTCACTCTCAGTGTCTATATGCTGTGTCTAGTCTAGTCACTCTTAGTGTCTGTATGCTGTGTCTAGTCTAGTCACTCTCAGTGTCTATATGCTGTGTCTAGTCTAGTCACTCTCAGTGTCTATATGCTGTGTCTAGTCTAGTCACTCTCAGTGTCTATATGCTGTGTCTAGTCTAGTCACTCTCAGTGTCTATATGCTGTGTCTAATCTAGTCACTCTCAGTGTCTATATGCTGTGTCTAGTCTAGTCACTCTCAGTGTCTATATGCTGTGTCTAGTCTAGTAACTCTCAGTGTCTATATGCTGTGTCTAAACACTACTAGAAACTATTCTAGACACTACTCTGTATATAGACATTGTTATTGGTGTGCTTAGTTAGTGTAAATTACTCTAGACACTACTGTTTCAAATTTTGATCAAGTGTTCAAACACTTCATTCTTTCCAATGATGTTCTGGAGCTTCTGTCTTTAAAAGTTATGTTTCTTGGGCCATCACTACAAGGCAAGAGTATAACTCATTGCCGTGTTATGAAATAAATCATAGATCTTCTGTCAGCAGAAAAAGAAGAGCAGACATGGCAGCACAGGAACAGTGGAGTGTTGTTCCAATATATTAGTCCAAAGTCCATCTGATACAACCTAACAGACTGGATTATTGTGCAGAATCTTGATGATGAAACATCTATACTTTTTAGCAGTCGTAAAGATTGTATGAAGATTAAATTCACTGAGACTCCTGAAAGTAGTGAAACCATAGAGGAAGTTGGCCAGTCTATCAAACATAGCAGTCTCACCCTGTGGAAGAGCCACCACATCCTTGAAGAACATGATGGCAAGATTGAAATCTTTTACCAAAGGTAAGCAGTCCAGACAAAAGGAAGGCTCTCCAACATCAAGTGGTTATTCTGAAATAGCTGCCATGTTTGAGGAAGTGTCCGAACAACCACAAATGGAAGAGAATATAAAACATTCTTTCAAGGCCTTTCTGAGGATGGAGAATTCTAGAGGCCAGCCCGAGCTGATGGATATGCTACCAGCACTTGACTATGGGACCTGATTAAATATTACATTTGAGGACATTCGTTTGAAAGCATTTTCTCATTAGAACTTATACAATTATGTGGTCCATTATTAATGGTATTTAGATCGTAATTGGCATAGTTTTGTGCTCACCGGTTTATTTATTAAAGTTTGACAGCATTTGCTTGGTATCACTTAATTAAATACATACATACTTTGGTAAGTTGCTAAAATTTTCAGGATCAACCATTTTGTCCTTGATCATAGAAAATCTGTCAGACTCATGCCAAAAATCTCTGATACCACATAAAAAACAAGACCATGTAAAACACTTAGAATGGCTTTTTCTAAAACAAACAACAGTAAACAAGAACAAACTAAATACTGGCAAAAAAAACATCAATTCTTTACCACTTTCTTCATCTTAGGTCCCAGGTTGGTCAGCCATTCTCTATTTATCTTCACACTAAACAGTAGTGGAGGAGCAAACTATTTTGTATTAGTTGGGTAAAGTTACTAGCTCCACATAAAACCACATAAAGATTCAAATCATTGGTTATAAAATGTTATTATAAAAGTCCAGGTTAAGATAATGAGTATGTAGAGCTACCAAGGATTCTATGACTGTGCTAAATAATGCACTTTGGCATAGTACAAAAAATTAATCTAGCATCTTCACCCCTTTACCCTCCTGTTCTTCTTCCATCTGTTAAGTTATTCTTTAATATTAGCAACTACTGCCTTTTTCCAACTCTGTAAATTTCTGTAATCTTAACTTCTTAGGATATGGTCTACAATATAGTCAGTTTTGTTGAGATTATGTACTGGATCGTGGATGACTTATTTGACACATTGTCCTTCAGTTGTGTAAATCCCGTACTTACATCCACGTCGTGGTGGAACCTATTCATACGTACCCATGCTTCTAAAAAGTATATAGCTAAGTATTTCAAATGTAATTTTGAATACTAGGTTTATTATCTCATGTGTATGTGCATGTATCACTCCCAATGATTCAATGCAGAGGCATCATTAAACTGCAGATTATTATCATAAAGAGTGGGGGAGTATGTGCATATTGTGGATTTCTAATAGTGGACTAATTCTCAATGGTCAGTGTCTATTATTTTGGTGCAACACCTGATGGCAAGATATCATGTACATATTGTGGGACAGGATTTGTGGAAGTTCAATGCCCCTATTGCCACAGAGGTGAAAGTATTGAGTTTGATTTGGAAGATAAACGTTTCTGCTACAGAAGACATCTGATGGCAACCTATACATACTCATTTTATGACAACATGAATTCTTCCAGAACTGCTGGCAAGGTGGTACACCCGCTCAACTAAATGTTTGTTATAGCAATTTGATACTCCTGGTTCAAATGGAGAGGGCTGCAGTAAGTATATTTGCTGCTAAAAGCCAGAAAGTTGTGATAGGATTGGTTGCAACAACGTGGACTGCTCTATTGAACACTTTCATTTTGAATGCTCGAAAATTAAAGTTGCTTCACGTGGGAAATGGTACTGCCCAGACTGCCGAAAGCTCCCACAATTTACTAATAAAAGAAAAGAACAACGTAACATTTAATTTTTAGTAGCTATTCTACTGTCAACTGAACTTTACAATATTTTTACTAAGCTACTCAATCACACACACACACATATAGCTATACACTTTCTTTATTGTAATTTTAATATTGAATACAAATTTTGTTTTTGAACAAAAACAAAACAAAACTACAGCAACAAAAAGACCCAACAAACAAATATATGACTAAAGAATACGTTCAATATTAATGAATTATTCAAAAGGCACTACAGAGTGACATATATCACATAAATCACAACACACACAACATTATCATTAAGAGGTGTCTGGCCATTTCTTTCATGAGCAAAATGAATTGGCAAATACACTGCAAGATGGAATATTTCTGACACATCATTCCATAATCACTCTTTCCACTTGTATCCATACATTGACAATACGTCAATTTTCATGTACTTCCATTGCTGAAAGTTGAGAGTGTCATGGTAAATGGAGGTATATATGTGAAGTCTAGCCTTGACTAAATTAAAATCAATTTGAGTGCAAGCATGAACTATTGCATTTGATTCCTGAATAGGTACATCATCTTGAATATCTGAATGAGTAGCCATCACAGAGTCACTGGTATTTTCCTGTAGAGAATAATCCTTGCCTGTTTGCTTTGTATTCCATCGCTTGCACCTCCCTATTGCTGTGGATGACCCCAAATTCTGTGTTGGGAGCCAGTCTGGACTTGTATCATCCAATAAATCTGCCTGCTTTCCAGAAACGAAGTGCCCGAGAAAAGGAACCTGTAACAGGTGGGTCTGACTAAAACACAGACCGGACCTGACCACGGACCGGACTAAATTCGCGAAATACTCGCGCACAGCGAGCGCGCATGCCCGGACTTCGTGTAAACTTAGTCTCAACGTCCAACTTATTGATAACCCTGCTTCTTATTTGGTGGCAATGAGAGTGGAAGAGAAATATCTGTTACTTGGCAAAGGTAAGAAAAAAATAGCTCAGACAGCACTAATAAATGGGAATTATTTTGTTGTCAGTGATGCTTCCATAACTACACTTTAATAAGCTTTGGTAAAATTATATAACCGTATTTAAAATAGTTAACAGTACACAACCTCAACAGGATTATCTTAAAGAATTAATGTCAATATAGCATTGTTGTTGTATGCATTGTAATAGTATTCCATTACTTTATTACATTAAATTACTAGTGGTGTGCTTGAGCACAAATGGCGAGCGAGCCTGATAGTTAGGTAACATAAAACTAAGTATTGTTACTATGTTTTAGCTTAGTTCATGCAAAAACTATAATAGCCGTTATGACCTTTTATTTCAGCAAACAAATACAAAATCACTCTATTACCTGATTAATGGTAACTTTTGCCATTCTGATAATCTCAACCACCAGTAACTCTTGAACAAGCTCACAGCTACGGTAAAAAATAAACCAGTGTTATTATTTGTAATTTTAGCTCCGTATCCCCCTAAAACGGCGAAGTTTTGAAAATAAGTCTGGAAAAGGGTCTTCAATGCCATAGTAACCGGTCGAATCAACTTTTTGTTTCTTGAAAAGCAAGCGTTTTCGCAGAAATTTTCTCACACTTTGGAGCTTTAAGTATAAAGTAAGGCTTGCTTAATCCTGCAGTTTCAGAATAAACTGGGGTCAAGCCTAAAAAGCCGTGTTTTTTGGAGAAAAAAGTTCCCCGCGCGCGCGTTTAATTACATACGTACGTCCAAACATATATACAACTAAATAAAATAAATAAATAAAACATGTCCCCGATTTTCGATGTGTTACCCCTGTAAGTGTCTCGCTCGCTACGCTCGCTGCGCCAAATAATCATTCTTGTAGCCATTGCCATAATAATAACAATGATAACACAACAATTACACTATTAGTAATAAAACTATAATTTACTAAACTATGAGTGGTATTGTTATTTGTTATTATCTTTGTTATTGTTATTATTATTATTATAACTATTATTATCATTATTATTATGAATTCCAGCTAATTAAAAAATATGCATCCCTCCTTTATTTTGAAGCGTAGACACATGAATGAATGAATTAAAGAGTACGCAACAGTTTTTCCTCCTTTATTTTGAACTATGTCTTAGTAAATTTTAGCTAAAGAAAGGGTTTTCCATGCTGTATTTGGAAACAAGTCCTAGATATTGTGTATGAAAGGCCATAAGCCGGGTACTGATTTCACAATGAGGTGGTGGCCAATTTTGGTCAATTTCCTAGAAAAGAACAAATTACAGCAACTTAGTACACAAACAAACTGGAAACAGGCTAAGAATAAGTCGTGAGGACCTTAACATAAGGAAAACACAAAAACAATGTGAGGAAAACTGCGGGATAAAAAGAAGAAGAGTACTGTTGGCCATTGACACAGCTAAATTCAACTACACAGGATTTACAGTATACTGTCAAGTACTGCTAGATACTATCCTGGAGGGATCACCTTCAATCAAGAAGTAATTTGGTATACACACACAGCATTGATAGGAGCTAGAGTTTATTACTCTGCTATATCACAAGCAAAAGTAATTATATAACACCTGTTTGTGTGTTGACACTCATATTAAACATAATTGATGAATAGTGAGCTATTCTGGAAGGCTTTTCTTTGTGCGACTACTTTTTAAGTTTGAATGGAGAAGGAGCTTGGTCAAAGGGCACACCGGGGATTCACCTTTTATACCCAGAATGTTGTAAACAAGGCCATAAGAGAAGAACAACATTGAATTATAACTTCGAACTCCACGTTTAAGCCAGAATTCATCACATTGAACTGCTAAAATTATGTAGAGGGATACTTGAAGTGGATTTCTTTAATGTGAATGTAGAGGCCTGCATGCCCCATATTATATGGTAAATACATTATTAGAATGTTAGAAGTTTTCTCTCCCCCTCCCTCCCCCTTTCCCCTCCCCTCATCCCCTCCCAAGACGTAAATTTTAAGGAAGAAAAATTGCTAAGAATGGTGCCATTGTGAAGCAACTGCTTAGTTTTGAGTCATATGATTTTGGGCCACTTCTGATGCAATCCACCATCACAAATTATACGAGGGGAAACTGTTGTACACTCTTTAATTGATAAGGAGTCACTTCAGATGCATATACTGTCACATAATACGAGGGGACACTGCCGTATATTATTTAATTAGCTAGAAATTTCATTAACATATATATATATGTTACAGACAAATTACAAACTTGGACTGTTTTAAATGGTCCAGCCATTTTAAAACGGGCCAGACCATTTTAAAATGGGCCAGACCATTTCCAAACCTCAGACTGTTTTAAAACAGGCCAGACCATTTAAAAAAACAGGCCAGACCACCGGCCAGACTATTTTAGAACAGGCTGGTCAAACTATTCAAACCATTTCGAAGGGTGTCAAACCCTTTTTAAAAGAATCAGATCATTAAAACGAGTCAAATAGTAAACCTGGCAAAAAACAAAAACAAAAACAAACTGCTAAATGTAAATAAGGCAGTTGCCAAAGCAGACCCAAGACACAGAACTCTTGTGTGCTCATAAATATTTTTTCTGAATAGAACTATTAAAAAAAAAATTGAAATAAAACAGATAGTCTTTTAAAAAGTTGATTAATCTAAACTTCACTAATCCAAGCAATTTGGGCATGCCAATCCTATTAAAAACACACTTGATCATTTGTGCGTGCATTTGTCACTTGTCCATCTTCTTAAAAGAATGTAACTGAAAAGACCTTGCAATAAACTTCTTTTAAATGAAAATTAAAAAAAAAAGCTCTCACACTCACAAATAACTAGTGCAGGAATACAGAGTAGTCATACCATTATAATTATAGGAAAGGCTACAGTTGATCAATCTATTAGAGCATTAACGAAAGCTGAGTAAGGTGGGTCGCAGTCATCTAGGGTGAAAACTTATAAGATTGGCAAGGTCATTCAGTAGACATGGCTATGTTCTCATGGTCAGACAAAAATGGAAAAAAAGACAGGTAAGTACACAAATTACAATGTGAGAAATGCATAATTAATATGTAATGAGTTTTTTCAAACTAAACATTTCACAAATTTGAACTCCCTCTTGGTCCCACTAAAGTATTCACCCACACAGATACAAAGATCAACAAACAACAAGTTAGATAATCAATTATGTTGCTCAGAGTAATCTCTTTTTCCAGCTAGCTCTGTGCACAACAGATTCATTACAGAAAGGTTACTAAAAATAAGGGGAAATATATTACGTCTATGGAATTTTGAAAGGAGGGTGTATTTCTCTTTACCAACAATGGAGTGATATGATCTAAATCAGGCTATTATGCCCATAACCACATTCTTTTATTAACAAATTCAAACTATTATTATAAATTACACAGGACACGTTAAATTAAAGGAAAAATACATTTTCTCTTTTTACCCTGTGTCATATTAGTATAATCATCTGAAGTCCTGCTTTTCTGGCTCTCACTTCCATCAGAAAAACAAAACAAAAACAAACTAAGAACAGAAACCTGCCTTGGTGTCTATGTCCTTGGGCTATAAAATAGTTATAAACCAATAAGAATTGGTTTGTACTGCAATTCACAAACCCTCGCAACTTGGGCTTCACCGTCGTGTCATGGGATTTGTAATCACATACAAACTCAATATTGGTTATAACTTACACATAGTACTGGTAGCACAGCAGGGTATTCAATAAATTTAGATCATGTTGAACCACTGTATCTGTTAAGACATGAGTCAGTTAAAACAGCATGAGTGTGTCTATTTTTTTTGACAGTCATTTAAAAACTTCCCAAAAAAATTAGAAACTGCAATGTATTTTCTGTAATTTTTTAATGTAAAGTGCTTTACAGAGACAAAAAAAATGTGTTTGTGTTGTGTAGCTTGATAAGGATTGTACAATAAACTTGACCATGAATTAGTCATACCCCCCATGATAGCAGTAGTATAGTCTTAGTGTTTGCTGTTAGCTCTTGCAACGATACGATGCAGCAAGATGTAAGGAACAAATGCATGTAAATTAAAGCTCCATGTACTTGCATTGTGCACTTATTTCAGTTCAAATTCTAGGAACAGTGACATTATTTCTCAGAGGTGACAAGGCAACACATTTGTTAGAGTGATTTAACGTCTGATCTCAATACTCTGGCTCTGGTGTGACACTGCCTGACATGGCTACCACCATAGCTGTCTCCACGAATGTCATGTCACTGTCAGCTTTGTCTGAATCCACATCATGTGGTTGAACTTTGACACAAATAACTGCATTCGTGGCTTCTCTGGTGGACTTTTCTCAATGCAGCATCGTGTGGTGTTTATTGTGGCATGTTTGGCAGGTGTACTTGGAAGGACGGTGCATGTAGCCATGTCCTTCTCCTAGACAGTTAGTACACTATCGCTTCTCCCAAACAAACTTGTTTCTTTTGTCTACGTCATAGTGGGCGAAGGGTTGACACCGAACAAAGTTGTGCTTGTCTGTGCAAAGAGGGCACTTGATCTGGCGGGAATTTATTCGGCTTGCTCTTGGCTGAGCTGTTGGCTGGTAATGTGGAAGTGGTTCCAGAGGCGTCTGGTGCCATTTGTTTGACAAAGTTTCTGATGTATTCCTCGGCATCTTCTACTTCTTCAGGGGTCAACTGTGGTCAAACTCTCTGTGGTGATATACTAACACAATGTAAACAGCAAGATTTCTGGAGGGTACGTTTACTGTCTACTATATCCTACTATATTCGGCAAGAAGTCGAAATATCGGGTTAAGTTTTAATTAACAATATTATTGATTGTAAGAACGAGAAAATTTGCTATTATTATAATTATTTCAGCCGAGAATGACTGAATCATTAACATAGTAATTATGCCACATCCTCATTCAGTTATGCCTTGCAGATAAATCATCTAAGGCACTTGGAAATTATTTGTATTAGAATTGTGGGTAGGGTATGGAGCTATGCTACAACTGTATAGGCTAAAATACAAATAGAACAAAAACAAAAATAAAATAAAAACAGTCAACAGCGTAGACTAATATATTATTTTGATCACTGCAAAAGATAATTGGTGAGTGAACCACTATAAGGGATGTTTATGTCAATTATTTCAGCTGTCAATTATTTCAGCTTTTTATTCGGCTTGTAAACTATAATCACTTAAATGACAACATCTGGTACAATAAGCAAATGATGGGTAATGACAAGATTAACACAATAATGAAGAGGATGGCTGCAACTGCAGGATTGTCTGGGAAGAAAACAAACCATTCAGCAAGAAAAACGATGTGACTTGTGATACAAAACACAATATACCAGAAACTCAAATTATTCAATTACTGGACATAAAAATCGGTCAAGTCTCAGCAATTATAAAAAGGCCTCACAAGAACAACAAAGGGGCCGGAGTACATTGTCAGGCTGGTTAGGGTATGACCTGACCACTTTTTGGGGATGACATTACATATTCATGGAGAGAAAAAACAGACTTTGGAGCAAACAATGATCATATAAGAATGATTATGTGTTGTTGTTACTTGCAGTGTAATTCTCTGTCATTTGATTAAAACACATGTCCAGTTAAAAGTGGCACATTTCATTACATGTCTCTGTGTACTGGCCACACCCATGACCACACTTTTTCTTGGCCTGACCACTAAAATGGATCTTTCTCCAGCTCTGTATGTCTTGAGCTCATACAGGTAGCCTGAGCCTTCAAATTCTAGTATTTCATCAAGTGGTACTGCAAATAAAGACTTGACGACTCAGTCCTTGCTTGCTGGACCAACACTCACTGGTTATCAATCAATATTGGCTTCCCTACAGCAACACAGATACCAAGTTTCACAATGTCCATAGCATCTAAAGACACGCAATAATAATAGTGATAATTCACTAATAGATAAAAGAATAACACATATAGATATGTCGAAATGGTGTATTTTTATTTACTATGAAAATTTTATTATGAAAACAGAAAATTGGAATTAACCCCAAGGGGATGCAATAACACTTTTAGAATGCCAAAGGGGATGTAATGGTAAAATATTGGGGTGGTTTGATTTGTATTAATCTCTATGGGAGTACCTGAGTTCAGTACATGATAATAATAATTATTGCTACTATAATTGTGGGGCTTCCCACAAGAGGATGAAGAATAAAGAGATATCATCATATCACACTTTGCAGAATCACACCTGTAGCTTGCCTAACTGTTCTCTTAGCTAGTGTGCTCTCACCTAATGAGCACAGTCAGTGCCTCGTTTCTTTTTTCTTTTTATGTTACACTTGTGAATGGACGGCCATATAATATTTAACTATCCCATCATATCTTCAATAAGTCTTTGGTTGTAGTTACCTTCACACATCTTATGCATGCTATAATATAGATCGACTCTGGTGGCAGTTATGCATTTCTGAGGGCAGTCCGAGTAGCTATAAAGCCTACATCCTCAAACTCAAAGGTGCCCCACAATTTTATTATTATTATCGTTATTATTTTATTGTTGTTATCATTTTTATTATTATTTTTATTTTTTTTGTTATTGTTAATAATATTATTATGGCAATGGTAACAACTAGAACAATTATAATTATGATAGTATGCAAAACAACAATGGAATGCTAGTAAATAACGGCAATGTTTACAAAAATGTTATGTTGATGCTGACAACAATAAATGAATGCTGTTTTCTTTGCTAAGTAATAAATCTTTCTCTTCAACTTATTGACACTGAAAGAGAAACAAGGAAGTACTATAGCTCTATTATAGACAAACATGGAGTCCAGGCATGCGCGCTCGCCGTGCGCGAGATTTTCGCGAATTTAGTCCGGTCCGTGGGTCCGGTCCGGTCCGTGTTTTAGTCAGACCCGTAACAGGTACATATTGCGCGCCAGCATCAAGTACGTTAACTCGTTGCACTGATGTAATTCTAGCTTCTGCTATCTCTTGCATTCCTGCCTCTAGTTCTAGCGTATGCATCAGTTGAGTGTTTGCCGGACGGTACCCGGGTCGAGTTCAGCCCGCGCCTTGCGCGGCAAGGTTTGGGGTTACATTGGCCATCAGCTTGGCCAATTACTTCTTATTTTGTGCACCAGCTGCTGGTGCCAGAATAAAAGCCTCCAGCCCCAACCCGACCAGGTACCTGTCACACCAGAGCGGAGCACTAACCCGCCCTGGTGGATAATGCCCTACCTACCTCCCTGTGTGAACTCCCGCCCGAAGGGGTCGTGGTGGGTGGGAGAACGCAATCGCCGCCCTGCTGGCTATTCTGGCTGCCTTGCCTGCAACTCTGCTAGCACGAGGACTCTTGACCCCGCCTACTGTGTACCCCGCCTACTGTATACCCCCCTTTACCCGCTGTCCTTAGGCCTTATAGAGTCCACCCCCTGATCCTGCTGCCTGGCCGCTCCCAGTGCCGGAGTTAACCCCGGTTAACTGGGCGTTAACCTCCATTTAACTCGTTGCACTGATGTAATTCTAGCTTCTGCTATCTCTTGCATTCCTGCCTCTAGTTCTAGCGTATGCATCAGTTGAGTGTTTGCCGGACGGTACCCGGGTCGAGTTCAGCCCGCGCCTTGCGCGGCAAGGTTTGGGGTTACATTGGCCATCAGCTTGGCCAATTACTTCTTATTTTGTGCACCAGCTGCTGGTGCCAGAATAAAAGCCTCCACCCTCCAAACTGACCTATCGAGACACCGGGTACCATCCTAACCCTAGACTACTTACTGCTAACTACCCAGGCCCCTACTGCCCTCCCGCTACCGCCACCCCTTACCTAAGACAGCCAGACTAGCATAGATCAGAACATGAAAACACCAGCAATGACAGCAAATGCAACCACATGGCCAACACCAACCCAGTGATAGTCTGTTGCGAGGTGACCTCATCAAGCTTGGGGGGCGCCTCTCCCACACCCGCCAACCAGTCTCTTGGAAAAGGCTGCCAGCTGCCTCCTGGGCGTCCTCACGTACAGCTGGTATGCCGAGCTCCTCCATCTGCCCAGCATCTTGATTACCGAGTCCTCCACGCCCTGCTCTGCCGCCGTCGTGGCTGCCCCGCTCCTGAAGCTGTGGCCCGCGTATGCCCTGCTGTCCACACCTGATTTCTCCAGAGCTCGCTTGACTTCCGTGACTAGCTTCTGCCTGGTCAAGGGGCCGCCGTCCTGGAATCGGAAGAACGGGCCAGGCCCCTTGCCTCGCTGGACTGTGTACGCCAGCACGGCTGCCACTGGACACAAGTCATCGCCCGTCCTGCCCACGAACACGTCCACTCCCTTCCGGAAGGGGTCGGTCTTGGACGACTTCAGTCTCACCCTCACCAGCTGAGGGGCCTGCACGCTGTCCACCATCACGTCGTCGAAAGACAGGTGTGCGTCCGGATCGAATGCTCCTTCAGCGGGGATTGTTATCTCGCCCGACCTGAAGAAACCAAAAAAGCACAGCGTGCAGGCTGCCCACAGCATTGTGCCGTTGAACCTGTTGCTGTCTGCCCTCCAGACCCGGCTCATCTTCCGCAGGAGGGCCGGAGTCACCGGCAGCTTGGGGGACCGACTTGAGGACGACGATCTCGCTTGGACCAGTTTGATCCCTTTCGTCACTTGCTCCAGCCGTGGCATCTGACAAATCTCCGGGTCCCCCCAGCCTTTTGCTATGTGTCCGTGTCTGATAGCTGCCAAGTAGCACTTGATCGTGGCCGCACACACGCTCTCGTCCGCCAGCCGGGCAACGAAGCGGCACAGTAGACGCTCTGACGTCGGCCATGGTCGGGCTTGGGCCGCCCTGCAAAAGCGCTCGTACCTTGCTTGGGCCGAGCCGTAGACCCGACCCGTGGAGTCCGCTATACTGCTCGCACGGTAGCGCTCCACAGATCGGTCCAGCCGGGACAGGTCCAGTCCGGCCTCTTGACCAGCAGGAGGTCCAGCAGAGCCTCTGGGATGGGTGTTGGTTCTGCTTCTGCCTGTGGACACTGAGCACGAAACAGCACAGAGTCATTTCGAGACAGGGCGTCAGCCAGCACGTTTTCCGCCCCCTTTATGTGAGAAGCCACCAGCTGCACGTCGAACTCTGCCTGGAAGAAGGCCAAGCACCTTGCTAAGTGCATGGCCTCCTTGTCCCGCGAGGTGCCCTTGCCAATGATCGACATGACTGCTGCGTTGTCGCATCGAGCTAGCACTGTCTGCCCTCTCCAGCTCCTGCCCCACAGCACGGTCGCCACCACGATTGGGGCCAGCTCCTTCGCCGTGATGTGCCACTGCTCAGCCTCGCCAGCCCATGGAAGCTGGAACCACTGCGAGCCACAGTAAGCCCCGCAGCCCCACGAGCCCGACGCATCAGACACCACAATTATGGCGGGGTGTGTCTCCGCCGGCGATTTAAGCAGCTTGATGCCGTTCCAGCTGGTGCTGAACTGCCACCACCACTCGATGTCGGATCGGGCCTCCCTGCTCAGCCTGACGAAATGCTCTAGCCTCTTGGTAGTCGTCGAGAGCTCTATCAACCTCCGCAGGAAGGTCCTGCCGGCTCTCACGACCTTGCAGGCGTGCGACAGCACACCGATCAGGGAGAGGAGGTCCCGCTTCTTGCCAGCTTTCCTGCCTCTCCAGCCAGCCAGTTCTGTGGTCAGCCGCGCCAGCTTGTCCTGCGGCAGTCTCAGCTCCAGCTCCGCCGTGTCTAGCTCGATGCCCAGGAACGTAATGCACGTCGCAGGGCCCTCGTCCTTCTCCGGCTCTGGCGGGAGCCCCAGCCTGGTGCAGGTCTCGTGCATGATGGCGTTGTTCCTCTCGCACTCGGCTGCGTCTGCTCCCATGGTGATGAAGTCATCCACGTAGTGGAAGACGTGCGACGTGCCATGTTTCTTCATCACCCACAGCGCTGCGTCAGCCAGAGCAGTGAACAGCAGTGGGGCCGACCTCAAACCGAAAGGCAGCGTGGTGTCCACGAACACCTCACCCTTCCACAGCAGCATGCCCAGCAAGGGCCTGTCGTCTGGGTGGACGGACACCTGGCGATAGGCTTGCTTCACGTCCATTTTTGCCAGCAATGCCCCGCGCCCCAGCTTTGCTGCTGCCTCTGCCACCACGTCCAGCGAGACGTATGATAGGGAGGCTAGCTCCTTGCTGATGCCGTCGTTCACGCTGGAACCTTCCGGCGCGGACAGGTTCAGAATCAACCTGAACCGCCCTGGCCTGTTCTTCTTGGGGATGACCCCGAACGGGCTACAGTGAATGCCCATCGCCTCGGCTTGCTGAGGGGTGCCTGCCCTCGCTACCCTTCCAGCCTCGATTTCATCAGCCAGGTACTTGTCTACCACCTCGCTGTGCTCCGTGGCAGACTGCATATTCTGCCCTCTAGCTCTCAAGGGGGCTCTGCTGCGGTCGTAGCCGATCCTGAAGCCCTCGCGTATCCCCTGGAGGATCTCGCTGACCAGCACTGCATCTGGGTGATCGGCCAGCTCCTGCGCCCAGATAACCCCGCTCATTGGGGTGGAAATCCTAGCCAGGTGCTCCGGCAGTGGAGGGGCCGTCCTCCCAGCATCTTCAGCCAGTGCTCGCAGCTGCTTGCCTTGCACAGCCTTGTGTCTCTCGCTCGGCTCTGCATCTGACACCAACACGACAGCATATCGTGAGCTCAGCCTCGAACTGCCAGCCCCGGGCCTCTACCAGCTGCCCGGCTTGCAGCCCCCCCCCCCCCCATCCGCCCTGACCCTACATGCCATGCACCTTACCTGCCCACAGCCCCTCCCAGCTTACTGGTAGCCACTTACCCGCCCACCCATACTCTACCACAGCCGCCCTGTCCCCCCCCCCCGTTCCTGCCGTTGGCACATAGCATGTTCTTTCAATTCAATAGAGCATCATGCGAAATAAACACAGCACTGTCCATGCGACAGACACCACAAAACATGATCATGACACAGTCTGACTCGGCGCCTAGCCACTCTAGCTTCACGCATCCTGCTGCTGCTGCGAATCTGAGCCTGCCTTGCATCTCGATATGGGGTGGGGGCCCCTGCAGCCGCTGCACACGTGCATGTATCTGCACGACTTGCCATGCCGGCAGTCCCCATGGAATTTATTGTATTTCTGGCACACTTCCTGCCCATACCCGCCGCCGATCCTCGCTTGGGGTAAGCTTGCGGCCCCAGGTCCAGAAAACCAGGAACGTTTCCTGGTCCCGAAGGGGCAGTCAGCCGACTGGTGGTCTATTCCCTGGCACTTGCTGCACCAGTTCTCTCTGCTAGCCTCCTGGCCCGTAAAGCACTGGGTGTAGATACTCGGGTCGGCTTTGGCCCACCGCAACTCCGGGTTGCCGGCCGCATCTTGCCGGAAGTTCTGGTCGTACACCACCCATGCCGGCCACTTGTATTTCTTGCTGCACCTGGCTATCAATGCTTGATAGCCCATGAGGTCTGCCAGTCTGTCCGGTTGATGAGCCAGCAGCACTGCCATGTACACGGCATAGCACTGGGACCATGTCGCTAGGTCAGGAATCACTCGCTTCGACTGCATGAGGTCCGCTGCCTGGACCACGACAACTTGGTTGTCCCCGTGCTGTGCGTTCAGCCGGCCCTTGCCTCTAGCTGGCGGCAGCTCAGTGAAATCAACATACTCGTTGGCCTGTATCCGCTCCACCAGTTTCTTTGGTAGCGGCGGCAACCCAGTTCCCAAGCTGACCATGGCCGACCTAGCCTTGTCCCCGCCGTCGGCACTCCCTGGTCCCGCACATATGGAGATCTCGCTGCTTGGCTCCCTGCTGGTTGAGCCCATCTCCCCCTGCTCTGCGTCCAGCGCTCGGATCCCGCTGCCTGCCAGCTCACTGCTGCTCGGGAGCAGACCCCAGCCACCTGCCCGCCAGAGGATACAAACATAATCACACATGCAATGTACTTGGCTTCTGCAGCCAACCAGCCCAGCACTGACTCAAGACCGGCTGCTTGGGCCCTCACTGGGCCGGCCCGCCTGTCCTGCCGCCCCGCCATACCATGCAAAACTGGGCCGCTGGCCCTGGCATCTGATCCTACCCTGCTGCATGCCATGCAGACTGGGCCGCTGGCCCCCGCATACGCTCCTGCCTTGCTACGTGCCACATTGCAATAGGCCGCTGGCCCTTGCTTGTACTTTTGCCCTGCTAAGTGCCAAGCTACCCTGAGCCCCAGGCCCCTGCACCTGCCTCGCTGCTATGTCTCGCTGTTGCCATGCCCACGGCTGTCTGCAAGCCATTTAGTCAGGTTGTGGTGGCCTGTCCCACGGCCCAGCGTGTCCAGCACACAGCCCAGCTGATCTGCCATGGCCCTAGCAATCATGGCCCAGCTCACGCCCTGTTGCCCTGCCTGCCCGGTGGCTAATTGTCCCACCCTGCTATTCTGGCTCCTGCCCCATCAGTGCATGTACCCCAGCGGCTGGTACCCCGCTATATAGCCTACGGGGGCTCCCCGCCTAGCTCCCTATAGTTACACAGCCGCAGTGGCTGGAGGAGGGCTGGCGCGAAGAGCTCCCCCCCTAACTAGCCTAACTACGACCCCATCTCACCTCCCCCGCTGCCATCTCTCCTAGTCTCCTGCAGCTTGCTTACCACCCCGGAGATGATAGCAGCCATCGTCCTCTCGTCGAGGTTGACGGCAGTCACCACTGGGGTGGCCCCAGAGCCTGATGCTTCTTCGCTAGACATCACTAACACGCTATCGAGCAACAAGTACACGCAAATTATACGACAAGAACGCAATCGCCGCCCTGCTGGCTATTCTGGCTGCCTTGCCTGCAACTCTGCTAGCACGAGGACTCTTGACCCCGCCTACTGTGTACCCCGCCTACTGTATACCCCCCTTTACCCGCTGTCCTTAGGCCTTATAGAGTCCACCCCCTGATCCTGCTGCCTGGCCGCTCCCAGTGCCGGAGTTAACCCCGGTTAACTGGGCGTTAACCTCCATTATATTTCACGCATGCGCAATAGTAATAGTTTAGGTGTGGTCGGTCAGTACAGACTCCCACTAGCCATTAGCTTCAAAGGAACGTCCAGAAGTTTGACGTTGGTATTTTGTCTATTATGCGTAAGTTATGGAGCCACGAGATCCTCCCGAGGTGAGCATGTCTAGTTTATTGATTAGGGTGCGATTTATTTATCTAACTAGTGGCGTGCTTGAGTAGTCTCACGAGTCAGACCCTTTGCCTATCACGGTGAAAAGTTCTGGTCACCACCCCTACAACGTTTCGTTCCAATCCCCAAGATTCATGGGGAACAAAACTTTAGCGTGTATAGCTTATTGGGTGGGTTTGTTTACATCAGGTTGAGAACAATTTAACGTGCACCCACTGGTATGTAGATTGAATTGTGGGTTGGAGCTCTGAAGGTGTAAAGGCACCAGTTTGTAGAAATTAGAGTATCAGCTCTTCCTTAGTGTGGTGCCAAGCTCCCCACCTCTGTCAGTGAAAGTTTAGAGACATAAGGTGATCTGCTGATCAGTGAAATTAAGTTTTGGGCCATAATGGTGACGATGAAATGAAATGAATACAAAATGCTGCAGCTGGGCCAGCTAAGCTACAATTGAATTGATCAAAGAATAATTTCATAAAGGAAAAGGATTATTTGTCTCACTTCTAACAGTCTTAGAGAGGCTTCTTTACTCTATATTATAGCCTTCAGGCATTTCTTAGTGTTAGCATGCCCTTTCTTGCTGTCTCTACTTTTTGGTGACCGCATTGCTGGTTTATCCATCTTATAACAAACTTCTGCAAAAGCCAAAGTTAACCACGACATCCTAACAGGAAGTAAACAAATATATTTATTACATTCCAGTACAACGAAATGTTGTATGGATGGTGACCAGACCCTTACCTTCACCGCTCGGTCGGTAAAGTGTCTGGCTCGCGAGACTAGTGTTTGAGCACAACAATATCGAGCGAGTTTGCCTAGTTAAGTAACAAAACTACAGTATTGTTACTACGTAATTTATATTTTAACTTAGTGCTAAACAGTTTAATAGAAGTTGACCATTAATTTTAGCAAACAAATACAAAATTACTCTCTTACGTGAGTAATGGTAACTTCTATAGTATCAAACTTTCTGACTACCTCAATTACCAGTAATTCTTGAACAAGCTCTCAGCTACAAAATGTTTTCGTAATTTTAGCCAAGGAATGTTGATTTATATACTACTTATCCCAGCTTCCTTAGTATTAATCTGACTACCAGTGGCTTTTATCTTTCTTTTCCGGGCTTTTTACCATATAGAATTTAAAGTGTTTGGCCGTCATGGGGAATTGAACACAAGACTTACGACTTAAGTGGAGTAAAATAATTCGCGGATAAAATAATTTAGTAAAGAAAATAATAATTTCAGTTAATCTGTTGGGAGTAGTCTGTAATATGATAACATTCCATTTCTAACAATATTGAACATCATTTAATTAAACCACACCACTTCCTGGCCAGACTGTACAAATTTGCTTACTATGGACCTGCACACATACTCTAACCACTGAGTTACAACTACTAAATAGAAACCAAATTTTCTAATTCTGTATTTGTACTGTTGTAGCTACTGCTATGCTATGAAAGTCTGAAGACTGAGCAAGAAATTGTGAAATGATAAACTAGCAGAGTAAAAAAAAATATCCACGGATAAAAATAATTTTTCGTTAGTCTGTTTGGAGTAAGATGGAGCGTATATAGCTGCTCTCAGAAATCATTATCGACTTGTGGGAGAACTAATACCTTCCATTGAGTCAGGATTTGTATACCCACTAGCAGTTTCTGCTTTCTTTTGTGCAATACAGGGTTTAACTCTGTCACCGCGGCGAGCATATATATATGCCACAATTGAACTATGCGTAGACCGCGGAGTGCGTATATTTATGCTCAAGGACGCCCTTACCACAGACGCGTGTTGCCAGCGACGCAGTGTCAATTAGGCGGTAACAGCCACCGGAATTTATTCAGCGGTAATTACCACTTCTTGCTACCGGTTTTTATCAGCGATGGCCCAACGTATTTACACAACCAAAGACGTTTTATCTATGCTTGATACTGATTCTGGGGATGATTTTGAGGGGTATGTTGATGAGGAAGAGTATGCAAAGAGATATGAATATTCTGATATAGAAAACAATGATAATAATAGTGAAAATGAATGTGAAAT
>WLWD01000210.1_pt1 | contig 25184 bp, 13 predicted proteins | sample 6712731 | NCBI WGS metagenome assembly WLWD01 (sample SAMN12718690, study PRJNA576275) | sponge metagenome | isolation source: marine sponge | host: Mycale hentscheli | place: New Zealand: South Island, Marlborough, Capsize Point | collected 2014-11-01 | reverse complement strand
CAACAATCAATCTGCTGTGGTGAATGCTATGACTGAGTGGAGGAAGTGGGAGGCCAAGCTTTTGCTATATGGGGAAGTTGAGTCTAAAACTAGCAAGGCTCTTCAAAAGAAGTTAATGGGTAAGTGCTTTAAATAATAATTTTGTGTCTTTTTCATGAATGTGATTTCTCTATAGATGTTGAGCAGGAGTGTGATACTGCGAAGGCATTACTGTTGCTGGAGCACGCTCTGTATGCGAGGGCTATAAGGAATAAGAAAAGGATTATTCACTATCGTGATGAAGTAAGAGTTATTGCATGACATACATATATATGAGGGAGGGGAAGTTTGAAAGTGGGCAGGAAAGCTGAGAGGGAAGTTTGAGAGTGGGCGGGGAAGTTTGAGAGTAAGGAAGGGAAGTTTGAGAGTGGGAAGGGAAGTTTGAGAGTGTGTGGGAAGTTTGAGAGTGGGCGGGAAGTTTGAGAGTGGGCGGGGAAGTTTGAGAGTGTGTGGGAAGTTTGAGAGTGGGCGGGGAAGTTTGAGAGTGGGCGGGGAAGTTTGAGAGTGGGCGGGGAAGTTTGAGAGTGGGAAGGAAGTTTGAGAGTGGGAAGGGAAGTTTGAGAGTGGGCGGGGAAGTTTGAGAGTGGGCGGGGAAGTTTAGAGTGGGGAAGGGAAGTTTGAGAGTGGGAAGGGAAGTTTGAGAGTGGGAAGGGAAGTTTGAGAGTGGGAAGGGAAGTTCGAGAGTGGGTGGGGAAGTTTGAGAGTGGGTGGGGAAGTTTGAGAGTGGGAAGGGAAGTTTGAGAGTGGGAAGGGAAGTTTGAGAGTGGGTGGGGAAGTTTGAGAGTGGGAAGGGAAGTTTGAGAGTGGGAAGGGAAGTTTGAGAGTGGGAAGGGAAGTTTGAGAGTGGGTGGGGAAGTTTGAGAGTGGGCGGGGAAGTTTGAGAGTGGGCGGGGAAGTTTGAGAGTGGGCGGGGAAGTTTGAGAGTGGGGCTGCACCGATACTAGCCAGGGTTTCATACGGAGGGGGACTGGCCCTGGGATCTCTCGCCACCCCACCCCCCAGAATTTTTGAGAGTTGAATACTAGGATGTGCATGCACAGTATGGGGAGCGAGCTGGCCCAGCTGTAGAGGCAATTTGATTCTTCTATTGATATATTTATGTATATATGTGACCGTCTATGGGAAAATCGGGCACAACGCGGCATGCGTAGACGTCGCAAAAAGATCGATTTAGTTCTTAAAATTGTATTAAATAAGCCTAACGAAGGGAACGGTTAGGTGATATATAGCGGGAATAGCTAAAGCTACGGCGATAAAACTTGGAGAGCTTAATATCTGCTTGCCGAGGAGTGTGTAAGTGCAAAAAAAAATTTTTTCGTCGGGGCCGCGTTGTGCCCGATTTTCCTGTAGACGGTCACATATATATATAAACAAACACATAAACCAAAATTTCATTATCACCCCCTGATAGTGTCTTGCTCGCTCGCCGTCTGAAGGACTAGTACCCAACACCAACTACTGTAGTCAACGACAACGACAATATTCATAGTTTAGTTTTATAGCCAAACTATAATCACTGTGTTAGAGACCTCAAACCACACCCTGAACACCCTTAGCAGAGCTAAAAATAGCCGTCCAGATATGGACATTTGCTGGTCAAATATCAACTTGATTGGACATTAGAAAAATAGCTTTTTTATTATTACTTATAAGGTACTACAGCTAGTAAGTATGCATTTATTGTCCGGAAAAATTTAGTGGATATCCAACCAAAAGTGATTTTGTTATTAGACTGCACAAACAGAAATTGTTATTTTTAGTATTTGTACCATGCTTTCCATGAATCTTGACTATCTCACTATCTGTATGCAACTTGAGTTCTATAACCATGGTAATCACGTGTAAATGCCCCTCCCACCCCCTTTCCAATTGGGCCAGAAAATGCACTACATAAAACCGTTCATCACAACCATTGGCGGACACTTTCTAAAATAAATAAATAAAATACAACTGTGTGAACTGTCTTCATACACATTATATAAATGCTGAATCCGAAACAAACAAAAAATTCGAAACATTTAGTTTTTAGAATTAGAAAATGGCTTTGTTTTAGGATAACATAATTGAGTAATAGGTAAAGTACACCTCTAACTGAAAACTATTTTAACATGCTAGAAAATATGTCAGCGTTGAGGTTCAGAGAGGTTGAAGAAAGAATGTATACCCTCCTATCAGTCCCTATGATTTAGTTTACTGTTACCATGACTACACTATTCACCTGCAATACAATTCCCCACAGCAACTGTGATGACCAAAACGTGCCTAGTACAATGGTTAAAGCACAAATTACAAGATATTCATAAGGATGTTTCCCTATAGAGTATACAATGTAATACATAGCCTCTTCAAGGCTTATGAATGGGGGGGGAAAAAACAGAAAATCTGGTAAATGGTCGCCACACCAGCAAACCCTATGACATGGTGATCAAATCCTCAAATGTAGCGACAAGTTAGCGTGATGATACTTTACCTTGTTGTTTGTAAGCCTCAGTGGTAGCCTTGTCCTCATCACTGATCTCAGTAGTTTACAAACTATGGTTGGACAAATTGTTCAGACTTTTGGAAGAGTATTTTTTAGGTCTGATATTCTATCCCACATGTTCATATCAAAACTGAGCCATTTAGTGCATAGGACCAAACACTGATCAGTGTGAAGTATATACTGTTAGGTAAAGATGTGCATCAAAGTAGTGTATGTTACCAAAAAAGGGTGTGGCTAAGTACACGGGAGTCTCTCCCCTAGCCAAAAATCCTCTATGAAGCCTGCTAGTACATTTGGCATACTGATAGGGAGGGTACATAATGTACAGCTGGCTAACATTAAAACAAATTGATATAATTCAATGATGACCAAAACGTGCCTAGTACAATGGTTAAAGCACAGATTACAAGATATTCATAAGGATGTTTCCCTATAGAGTATACAATGTAACACATAGCCTCTTCAAGGCTTATGAATGGAAAAAAGAAAATGAAAAGAACAAAAAAACTTTCAGAAAATATGGTAAATGGTTGTCACACTAGCAAACCCTATGACATGATCAAATCCTCAATGGTACGCGACAAGTTAGCATGATGATCCTTTACCTTGTTTGTAAGCCTCAGCAGTGGCCTTGTCCTCATCACTGATCTCAGTAGTTGGACAAATTGTCCAGACTTTTGGAAGAGTATTTTTTAATTCTATCCCACATGTTTATCAAAACTGAGCCATTTAGTGCATACGACCAAACACTGATCAGTGTGAAGTATATACTGTTAGGCAAAAATGTGCATCAAAGTAGGGCGGGAAAGTTTGAGAGTTAGCGGGAAAGTTTGAGAGTGGGAAGAGAAGTTTGAGAGTGGGCGGGGAAGTTTGGGAGTGGGTGGGAGAGTTCGAGAGTGGGCGGGGAAGTTTGAGAGTGGGTGGGAGAGTTCGAGAGTGGGAAGGAGAGTTTGAAAGTGGGAGAGTATGTTTGATATGTAAAATGGAGTTTGAGAGTGGGATGTGAAGCAAGATGTCGTTTGATAACTAAGCAGAGGAAGCGATTATTTGTTGTTGTTCGTAGTTTTTTTTGTTGTTCGTAGTTTTTTTTGTTTGTTTTTCTTTTGTTTGTCTTTTTGTTTTGATTAGTTTTTACAAATTGTAGGATGGACAATACTTGTGACCGTCTACAGGAAAATCGGTTACAATGTGGGCCCTATCAAAAAAAAATTTTTTTGCACTTACACATTCATCGGCATCCATATATTGAGCTCTCTGAGTTTTAAAGCCATTGCTTCAACCAGTTGATATATGCACCCTAACCATTCCCTTCTGTTGGCTTATTTAATACATTTTAAAGAATTAAATCGATCTTTTCCCGACGTTTTACTCCCGCTGTGTTGTGCCCAATTTTCCTATAGACCGTCACATTTAATGATATAGTTTTATTTAACTGTTATATTTGTGTATATATTCTGTATAGGAATGCCCAGACATCGAGAAGGTTGTGGAGAAAATTGGGCAGAATGAAGCCTACGTATTGTGTTCTTACACCTGATGGACGGCTGTACTATTTGATAGTGGACAATGTATTTATGTTTTCCTGCGTTAACTTGCAGGATGCAATTATTGATTTAATTTGTTTTTATTACGTTTTGGATATTTCTTATCCAACAATGATGAACTCACTGTTAATTTTTATTCTTTTATTGTTAGTTTAACTACAGGTGTTGTGCCTTCATGTGTCATCAATTTATGTTCTAAACTGCAATAATTTTTTTTTGTTTATATTATCAAATTCAGTATAATGGGAAAAATAAAGTGTTATGATGGCACCATAAAGGTGCTGCAGAGGAAGAATTACCACAACACCACCTTGGGTGTTATGATAAGCACCCTAAAGGTGTTAATTGTTATGCTACAGATAGTGTTACCAAAACACTTATTAGAGTGATATCATTTACACTTCTGGCAGTGTCATGGTTACCTGGCTGAAGCGTTAATTTCTCCCGGCACTGGGAACGCTCAATACAGTGTAACTGTAACACTCCCGTTTTAACAGTGTAAGTACAAAGAAGAAGACAGAGCTCACTTTGTGGACGATCAGGGTGCATTGGATGCGGCAGTGATGGCTTATAGTTCAGTCTCTGTTCTCAGGCAGCAGATGAAGCCTTCTTGGAGAGTCCAGATGGTCATCAGCAAAGGAGGCGTGACACCCAGCATCATTCGTAGACAGACTATCATGTCTACATACATCAAGGCTCCGAGCGTCTCGGAACTAGAAATTCTTGAAAGGAGGGTGAGAGATTGCTTTGAATCTGCGAGTATGGTGACAGGATGCAGTATGACTATCTCCCAGATGAACTTCACTCATGAAAATAATAAAGCACAGTGCTGCACTTTCTAAAGCATACTATCCAATTATAAGAATCTAAGAGCAAGCTGTGAGGACAAGATGTCCATCTACGGCTCTACTGACATGATCAGAGTATCAAAAATAGTGCCCACCCTCTATGTTTACTACAAAATAGGCAATGGTCCAGTAAATCATTCATCTGAGTTTATTGGGTATTACCTGGAGGAGTCCCACAAGAAGACTCTGCTGGTAGCAGAAGCTTTAGCTCATACTGCATTGGACGTAATGATGAGTGTTGACTTGCAGCAGGCAGTGGAGCTTGAACGTCAGACTGAATAGTTGAGCATGAATTGTCAGAATATCTAACGTTTATTTTTTTAAAGTTTTTTTTTCCTGGAAATAATGTCACTGCAATGCCATAAGGAATTTTTATTATACTCTTAGATGATAATCGTAGATACAATTTAGCTTCTTCTTTTTTTTTTCTTTTTTTTTTGCTATAATTGATATAGTATAAAGATGAGATACACTCTATCCTGTCTTATTTGGATGCCTCTATTATGGAATGTCTCTATGCCAGGCATGCCTCTATACCTTGCACAATTAGCTACTCATATCAATTACATGTACCATGTGACTTTGCTAACTTAATGATCATTACCGATCACGAAGTGCAAGCAAGTTATTTCTAGTTCCAATTAGTTGTGCAGAAGCCCACTGAGGGGTGGGTGCAAGCAAAAGGGGGCAGTGCATAAGCTTGGGGAAAAAAGCCTGAATTGAGAAGTGTTCAATATAGAGTTGCATACATTTGTTAGAGAAATAGAGGCATTAAAATCAACTCAAAAAATCCTAACCTAAAGAGTCTAGATTCTAATTAATCCTGGATGTCTAGTTCAGGAGTTAGTTTCTAATGGATGTCAATATAGAGTAATTAAAGCGTACTTTGAACCTCTATATTTATTGTCAAATAGAGTAGACCCTTGCATATTCGATTCTATATCGGACTGAACCTGGTTTGGATAAGTAAAAATTCTAGATATGCGAACTGAAGCCATTCTAAAAAATTGGAATGGATAGTTGATTGTAAAAATGAATTAAAAGTCATAGCCAACTATTATTGAATTGAATAACTTGCTTCACAGGCTTGCATATTTCTTAGTAAAGCTAGACCTCTAATTTGTTCTGACTAATAGTAGAGCTGCAAGTGAGTACTCTTTAGCAGTGGCTCATAGCTATTAGCCTGCAGCAACACACACAGACAGACTAGGGAAGCCAATCTATTCATCTGAACTTACCACACCTGTTTCAGAGCTAGCCGAATGTATCCTCAGATTGCTGTAAATAAAGATTATCATAGCGAGCTAGCCAGTCTATTAAGCTCAAATCAGCCTGAAGAGAGATAAGGAAGGCGCAACAACTAAAATACTACAAAAACTTGTGTGCAGACTGGATAAAGTGGGGAGCCTGGATATTTGAGGGTCTACTGTACATGTATTGATGGAATTCCTATTATTTTCCAATACTGTTTGCGACAGCTTTTATGTGTGGTTATGTTGGTCTACTGAACTTATAGTCACTTGTCATGAAAGTATACAGTAGAACCTGCAGTGAAATTTAGATGTGTATTCACAAGAGCTGAAATTTTTATACATTACTCACACCATTCTGCAGTAAGACAGGTTGGATCAATATATGCTTTAGTGAATTGTGGGCAATTACCTTTACGTGAATGCAAGTTATTGTGCATGATAACCCTTTCTATCATCATCATCATTCGTTATCAATACCCCACATTATTGCAATCATCATCATCGTCAGTAACCCACCTTGCTTGATTCTGTATAGCCCAAGAATGTTATGGTTTCTACTCCTCGAGACAGGCAGCATAATCACTGTTACATCTCTCTCCTTAACATCATCCAAGGAGAAGTGGACCCTACACAAGTTCACAAGAGCTTGCAACGCATACAAGAGAGAAAATTGGCGACTTTTATACCATGGGGACCAGCCAGCATCCAGGTAGGTATCTGTGCACGAATACGTGTGTGTGGGTATGGCCATTTTATTGATATGTAGTGTGATTTAGTGTATTGAGTACAGAAATTATTGGAGTTTTTTTTGTTGTTGATCTTTCCATTTTGCAATTTTTAAAGCATGCTGATTAGTATAAAAGGGATAATGAGATACTACTGTCTTATCTCACTGGTAGAGGTTGTGTTTTACTGAGATTGATAATTTAGAACGAGACTTACTCATTCATTTTCAGCTGCTGTCAATGACTTATTGGTGTATTGTATATAGAAGAGGAAAGGAAAGGAGGACATTGGGAACTTTAAGCTGAATTTCTTCCCCCCCCTCATAAAGTTGCCCTTCCCAACCCCCCACTTGCCGAGCTTCCTTAATCTTATTTTATTCATATGCATGGTAAAAAAACAAAAAAACAACAAAAAAACAACAACAACTCGTGACATAATTTTTGATCTTTTGGTAAATCCCTTTGTAAACTGCAGCATACGTATACATATAAATGTATAGCGCCATTCTCTAACACTGATATCCTCTCCAGCCTAAAAATTTCTGTATCAAGTCCTGGTCATAAAACATACTAATTAGTAGTTCTATAATGGAGTATGGATTGTAATGTGTTACTGTTCTCGCAATATATGTAGGTTGCTCTATCTAGGAAGCCTCCACATTCCCAGTCTGCTCAAAGAGTCAGTGGTCTCATGCTGGCTAACCACACCAGTATTGCTTCAGTGAGTATAACATCTGTTGTATTATAAGTTTATTATATTTATTAGCAAGTACCTCCCTCCCCTCCCCCCCCCCCCCCCCCCCCCCCCCCCCCCTCATCCTCCATACACACACACACACACACACAGCGACACTTGATGTACTCACTTTTGCAATTTAGGAATGGAATAGCATTAGTTTTTTTTAACCATTTTTATTATACTCTACCACTTGGTTTAGTTATTTCAATCTGCTTATTTTCACTTACTTTTCTTGAACCATATACACACACCACCTTTGTCATTACTAATGTTGGTTTAACAACCTATTCATAAATACCCACACCGCTGTTGTCAGTGCTGATGACTCCTTACCAAACCAGCTCAGCTCATAAATTATTCACGAATGACATCATTTTTTCTCACTTACTTTTCTTGACCCATGCATTAGCGAATACACACCACCGTAGTCGGCACAGACGACACCTTACCAACCCGGTACTGACGATAGCTTACAAATAGCTCGCTAATGAAATATGTACACACCACGGTTGTCATGGTATACTGACAGTTGTCTGTATTATGTAGATAATCTATTATGCCCAGTGACAGCCACTTCTTTCTCTTTACTCTGTATTGTATAATAAATTGCCTGTGAAAAAGCATATCAATTTAATCTGTTATATTCTTTGTAGGATCTGATCACTAATTCTGTATTAGCATGATTTGTATTTGTTTAGATTCCTACATTTAGCTATTCAATTGGATGTTTTTCTGTTAAGCAATAAATAAAATCAGTGTTGAATTTAATGGCATAAACTGATTAGTTCAATTTAAAAAGCCTCTCCTTTTTTATTCCATTGATTTAACCAGCCAATTTGTACATATGATCATTTAATTTCTACAGCTTCTGTACTACTCATGACATTGTATGTAACTAATTCATGTAATTAATAAGATATGATTCATATTAATTACTGATGTTTAGTTGTTTGAAGCCACTTGTGGACAATTTGACAAACTTCGAAAGCTGGAGCTTTTCTAGAGCAATTCAAGAAGGATCCCAAGTTTAAGGATGACCTCAGTGAGTTGGATGATTCCAGGAGAGTGGTGCAGGAGTTGGTAGACGAGTACATTGCCTCTACCAGACACGACTACATTTCCAAAGGAATGGTACCTTCCACTGTGAGTCAACTCAATAAATGTATTATTAGAGATCAGAGTCAATTTTTTCCCACTTTAATATATGTCCAAGTTATTAATATCTAATCTGTAATGAAGTCAGATTTGAATTGTTACATCAATTTCACACTTTCTTGTATTAGCCATTCTAAACACTACGACTCATCCAAGCTAAGTAGGTAAAGGGTTAGTAGGTCATTCTGTCAATAACAAATAGTGCAATAAATGTACCAAAGTTGCTTGACCAAAGATGATAGCATACCCTATACACAGTGACCACTGGTAAAATTCTTATTTTCAGTCTAGTACTTGTACAGGAAGAACTGAAGTTGAAATCGTACTAATAAATTGCTAAGCACTTACATATCTGACTTCACAAATACAGGTAGTGCAATTACTTATTTAATTTTACCTACATTTTGTGTGACTGCATTCTATCAACAAAATTAATCTGTTGAATATATCTTTCTGGATCTAGTAATTAATTACCTTTTGAGCCAAAGAGCCATAAAGAAGTATTAAGTTGAATTTTTTTTTCATCATTACTCAACACTATTATTACAATTATTTTATGATTATTATTATCACTTCATAATAATATTTACTATTATTATTACATATTCAACATTCTAACTGTGACCTATAATATTATTTCCCTTGTTAATTAAGCTTGAATTCACATCACCCACCAAATTCTCCTTGCTAGCAATACTTTCGCCTTTCACTATACTTAAGTACATGCACTTTGTTTTATATGAGTTTGTTGATGATATCCCTGCTTTCAGCATGGATAGTTACATATGTCACTGATTGTGTAGAAGTTTATAAATAAACCCAACAACATTTTTTCTGGCACATGGAATGAAAATATTGAAGAGACTGAAAGTTATCATAAGCATTTGAATTTCCTCGTTTCTTATATGAGTGCACTAAAATGTATCAGGATATAGGTCTTAACTAGTTACTGCTTTGGATTCAGTAGCATGGATAGATTACAAGTACAGCTACGATTCTTTCATAGCAGAAAAGTTCTACTAATTTTATTTTGGGCTGCTTTTCCGTTGGCTTTTTACTCAAATCCCAACTTACCATATGCTCCCTATATACTTTTGTCAATGGTATGGTTTCCTATTGCAGGCTGTCTCTCGGATATTTGCGTGAGTAGGTATGTCGTCATTCGCTACAGCCTGTGGTTCATGTGGTTGTTTGTGATGTTCTTCAATATATTACTCATTTTTCAGCAATATTTGTGGAGTTCTCAAACTTTGGAATACCTTGAACTAGTGGTTTGGATCATGACTTTCTTTGGAATGGCAGGTGTATGGACTAACATATTTCAGTTTGGAGTTGACCAGCTCACTGATGCATCATCTTCAGACATTACCTCTTACATCAGTTGGTATGTGTGGATTATCTTCTTTGCCCCAGCATTAGTTCCCTTTCTCCAGAAGTGCTCATGTGGGGATTATAACAAAGTCACTACTTATTTTCCTCTTCCTTTCATTGGAACTGTAGCTCTAGTTACTGATTTTCTATTTAATAAATATTTGGTAAAAGAGCCTCCAACTCGGAACACATTTAAACTTGTGTATCAAGTTCTGAAGTTTGCTGCCAAGAACAAACATCCTCGTCTAAGAAGTGCTTTTACTTATTGGGAAGACAAGCCTTACTCAAGAATAGACTTGGGAAAGGCAAAATATGGTGGACCTTTTACTACAGAACAGGTTGAAGATGTCAAGACATTCTTTCGACTCTTAGCCATAATAGCAGTTTCTGGTCCATACTTTGGTATCGTATACATCTTATACTCATCATTTCGCGATTTAGAATTCTTTACAATAGATTCCATAAATCTCTGCTCTGATGCTTCTGTGCATGAATATCTAGCTTATTGCTTCTTATGTGAGGGTATTAAATATTCTACATTCATCATAATGGTATTTATGATACCACTCTTCGAACTGTTTGTCTATCCATTGATTATGAAGTTTCATTGCACCTTAAGACTAAAGATCAAACACAAGCTAACATTTGGAACACTGCTCCTGTTGGCATATGAAGTGTGTGCAGTTGGATTTGAAATAGCTAACCGCTACCTTGACACCAGTCATCTAAACTCCACTTTCTACTCTTATTATGAAGGTCAAGTTTATAGAAGCACTGTATTGGATTATAAATGGCTAACATTATTACAACCTATTCTAGGAACTGCAATGTATATTCTATTAGCAAGTTATTTGGAGCTACTATGTGCACAGTCTCCGTATTCCATGAAGGGACTTCTATTGGGTATGTTCTATAGCGCAAGTATACTGTGTACAGCTGTGTCAACAGGACTGGCTCAAGTACTGACCTCTACTTTAGAGAATTTAGGAAGAGCTCATCTACTGTGGTTATATATTGCAGTACTAATCCTGACAATGCTGCACATGTGTGTTCAATTTATCTCTCTGAAATGCTACACGCTCAGAAAGAGAGATGAAACTTTAAGGAACGATCAAATGTTTGCTGTGGACTATTTCAACAAATATCTTTCATCAAGACCACCCCAGAACAATCTGCATCAATGAAACACATGGATTGCTACTACTAAAGATATAAAACTTTTGAAAAAGCAGAGAAACTAGCTAACTATAGATTATTTGATATCACATACACACATGAACACAGTAGCTATATTAGCAACAATTGCTTATTATAGAGTGAGTAATCATTTTCAGTTATAGCTAATGACATGTATTTTTATTAACAATTAAAGTGACAACTAAACTAGAAATACAACATACATAATGCACACATAATAATCGAGGCATTTTCAATGGGTTCAGCATTTTCAAGGGGTTTTCGCCATTACCTAAATTAACTCCACACCCATTTTACAATACCACAACCTTTTACATCTGCCATTTGCATAGTTGCCAACTGTCCCGAAAGCTCCGGGACAGTCCCGGATTTATCACTTAGTCACTGTCCCGCAACGGAATTGTATTCTTTCCATTGTTTGTCCCGGAAATGATAAACTTTGTATCTGTTTACTATGCATAATCTGCCAAAGTATCCACTGTTCTAAAATTTTGAGTGTTTATTTGATTCTAGAATTGCTTTTTTTTTATGAACAAGTGATCACGCGAACTTCGGCGACCACTATCCAATTGTCGCGGGCTGCAGAAAATCACTTTAATATACTTTTAATCTATCATTTTATCATTGCTTCTTTATAAATATTGTGATTTTGGGTGTGGTCTAGGGTGTGGTCTTGGGGTGTGGCTTAATGTCCCGGAATTATGATTAGAAAACTTGGCAACTATGCATTTGGAATGTGGTGTCCATACAAGCAATTTTGGTGTTAGCTCTGGCTTTTGGTCCTAATGTGACCAGATTTGGACTACTCACTTGTACAAACATTCATATTTTACTAGCAAAATACCTTGCCAGACATAGTGGTGCTTGATGTACTAAATTGGGAGCATTATCTGTAGCACAAAATACATTGCTATTCTTATATCCCACGTGGTTTAGGTACATCTGTCCATCTCTTTCTCACTGTTCTCGATCTTGTATTCATTGGTAGCTCCCACAGAGAGTTGGATGGCACAGTAAAGTAGGTGGCCACCAGGTTTTTATAGGCTGTCTTCAGCCTATGTATACTACTTGTACTGTGTTTTTGCCCTCCACCCTTCCCACTCTTTGCACAAGATAGAATGTTAATTAAGGAAATAAATTAAGGGACAGTTGGTGGGGCATAAATCCACCACACGAAGTGTTTTGTCGAAGGACCAGCTCTCGGGTTTGCTCCTGTGATCAGTAATTGGTAGGTAGGCTGGTCGCCATGCGTACTATTTAGTTAGTAATAGATTTCATTCAATAGGTATGATAATGTGATGCAACAACTTAAGGGGTAAAAGGTGAATAATAGTGGTGAATAATGTTAGCAGCAGTGGGTTTAGAAAGGGAGGAGATTAACATTACAAGGTAAAGGGTAAGGATCAACAATACAACAATTAACAGTTCAAGGGTAATCCGAGCTTGCTGAAGGCACTTGCTCCTTCTGATAGTGGAGGAGGGGCTGCAGGCTGGCTGAATGGGTGGAGTCCACACTTGTCTGGGATGGCCCAGACAACAACAGTGAATAATGAAGACAAGAAAAACACAGTAATATCGAATGTAGACAGACAAGTTGCATACTAGAGGAAGGTAGCTGTAAAAAAACTGGTAAGCCAGGAGGTTGCTATTTAGGGTAATGAGCTTGCTCAGTAAAGCTTTGAGATAGCACCATGATAACGTGAGTTATCTCAGGGGTGACATACACTAACATTGTAAAAAGCGTGGAATAAATACACATAGCTACATCGAACATATCCCCAATTTTCAATTGTGTTTACCCCATGATAGTGTCTCGCTCACTTCCCTCGCTTGCCAACAACGGCTCATAAGACTGAAAATTACAGTGTAGGTAGTCTAGTCTTGAGTGGCTAAACCCTTTTACCTACCGCTACTCTATGAAAATAGTCTGTTGAAATATTAGTACGTAGTACCAGTTCAAAAGGAATGTATTAGCTAAATCCAGTTTCATATGCTCCAGGGTTAAACCTATGAAAACAAATAGACAGACAGCAGACATAAGAAATAATACAATATTAACAAGCTAGTGTTTCAACATATTAGCTTTACACTGCTTTACAAATTTTGTTATGGTTGTCAATGGATTCTTTTCGGGCTGTGATATCTCTTGCTCTTTCACAGGGCCAGATGCTGTGTAGTTTCTCATCTGTATACTGTGCAGTAGCTACATCCTAGTTTACTCCATTATGTCTACCATGCTGTTACACTCCGCATGCTCCATCAGTATACTTTGTAGATGAACTCAATACAGACAGACTCTTAGTACTATTTATTATTTGACATGTACACCTTGTACAAATTATTTTAAACTTGACACCATTATGTATACTATCTGGAAAAAGCCATGTAAACCATGAAACTATTAGTAAACTATCCAGTAGCTATACTCCCATGTATACTTCACATGTTTCATCCAGTATATTCCATAAGTATAAACTATAGCTATGAAAACTACTCAGTATATTCCCATATAAATGCTACATACATCCTTGTATACTCCATATTACTATAAATAATGTTGATTTTAATTTATACATTCAACTGTAACCAGAAACACATGAATTTAATGATCAATGCCTATGTAACAGAATTGTCTATTTCAACAGATTTCAGTAGAGACATTTAAAGACATAAAATCATATCAAAATTATTATGAGATCACAAATACCAACAGATCCCAGATATTTTTTACAAAACTAACTGTACAAAACTAACTTTACCAAACCAAGAGATCAGAGATACTTTACCAAAGTAAAAGATCCAAAAGGTTATCACACTTTACCAAACCAAGATATCATACATACTTTACCAAACTATCACAGATACAAGCAAGAAATCACGCATGAGGTGATTATGTCTTGCACCATGGGCCAAGGTGAATATAAGCTGTATCTTTTAACACTTCAGCTTATTCCTAGCTTATGCAGTGGAGGTAGCTAAGCTAGCTACCTTGTTGTTTGAATTTCTTGTACACATTGGCTCGCTCACCATGTTGGTGCTGAAGCACATCACTAGTTGTATCAGTTCTGTGTACTGCAGTGCCTCCTAATTCCAGTTTCATCACTTGGACTTGTAGAACTTCACTAATTGGTCCGCACAAATCTCATAAACTGAAAAAAATTGAATTATCTTTACTTTTCCAAGATATTGGGGTGCTGAGAGGTAAGAATTATAGGAAAGGACCTATATCTAGCTAGCTAGCTACTGTATTGGAAGAACCAAGCATAATTATTTCTTAAACTTGGGAGCTTTTTAGGCAGTTGAAAAGCATTACTGGGCACACTATGCACAATAAAAAAAAATTAAAAAAATCTCGCTATGTTTATTAGCTCGCTAATAAACATATTTTGAATCCAGAAACTGGCCACTACATGTCACGAGGCTGAACAGTGTTATGTCTCGCAATGTCCTTAAATCAACGCTCTCCCAATAGATCATTGTAGCGTTCTATTGCACATAATAAATGATGTCGATATTACCATATTATATTAGTATGAATGTTTTATTCAATATATTTTATGTTGGCTCCATTTACAGAAGGTAAAGTAATACAACATTGTAAAGTAGCCAACTATGAATATCTACGTATTTCTCTTAGTTAATAGCTTCATGTCTATATAAAATTTTATCGTGATAGCTAGCTACACTTGCATATAGCTTTGTTTGATATGACCACATAGCTACACAGCGGCAACCATTGGATGACAGTATCTACAGTAGGATGTCAACCTGCCACTGTCAAAATTTATGACAGCATGCATTTACTACTCAGTGAAGATCTAGAAGAAATAATCGCAGACTTACTGCACACAAATAGCAAAGACATCAAAGTACATTATGTGAATGTTCAAATTCAGAAGGGAGGTTCTGACTGTGAGCAGCTATCAAACTATTGTTATTCATTAAAATCTTGAAAGTCTTGTTCATAATTGTTTCTATAAACAAAAATCTAGACCAAAAATAGATCTGAATAGTAAAATCTTGTGTAAATCAAATAAAGTGAATATTCCAACAATAGTATAGCTAAGGTAAGGGAGTTATCAGATTACTAGAAGATTAAGGAAGCTATTTTGGTAATTGTTGAAATGTATATTATAATAGCAGGACTATATCTAAAAAATATAACTTGGGGTGTTAAGAGGGCAAGTTTACCGCGCTCTCGTGGAATTATAGACGTTTGTAAAGCGGGAGACGCCCCTAATCGTTATGTCGCAACTAAACAGGTGGACAAAACATTCCTTGCTGCGTGGAGTAGCTACTGCAACTTTACTTGGTGCTGGGGAATAAGAGCTTCGCTTTAGAATTGGGATATATCTCAGGGGTGTAGGCAGGATTTTTCAGAAGGGGGCTCAGAATTAACCTAAAGTCTAACCACGCCCATTTTACCACAACCACACCCATTTCTTAAAAGCCACACCCTGTTTGGCAAAATATAGATTTTTGGTGAAACAAACCAGCTCGACTATTTAGTTAGTGTCTACCATAACGCATGGCTGTAGACAGGGGGGGGGGGCTAGGAGGGGCTTTAGCCCCCCTAATTTTTGAAAAAGTAAATAATACATATATATATTTTTAAATATTATGGGCTAAGATAGAAAGATGGCTTGAAATTGTCTGATTTTTTTTGTTCAACCAGCTATCATAAAAATGAAAAAAAAAAGTATAATGTCGCATTATTTATTGTTTGAATAGTCCAAAAAGATTGAGTCGACTGTCATTTCTAGTAATAAACTCATTTGCAATGGTCGATAAAGGTAGACTATCTGTTCTGTTTTTATGTACATACAGTAACATACACCAATTCACCCCATGTTGAAGGTGATTATATTCACCATGCCTTTGCATTTACGTATGCACACTTATATATAATAATACATGTATATGTATGTAAAATAATATGATATATGTGTGCGCATTTAGCTAGCTATGTGTATATGTATTATATACCAACATAATCAAAGAATAGTACACCACTTACAGAATTTTTTTTGTAAAACTCAGAAATTACTTAACACATTTTATTATGTAGTTGCAGTAGAGGACAATTCTACTATGCTTTAAGGTTACGGTATACAGTTTGCTCATTAATTATTCATGAGTTACAACTTTTGTTTATATCACCAACTTTCAGATGTGCTAAAGAGTTTTTCTAGTCAGCATTCCACCCATCATTGTAACTTTCAAACTCACTATTGCCATATATAATTACTTCACACATCTCAATGAGAAAAGGATGATATTGTGAAAAACGCTCCCATCCATCAATATTTTCAACCCATCTTGTAACACAAACATTCAGCAAAGATTGCTGCTTGGTTCCAATTTGGGACCTCTTTTCTATGATTTTCTTGAGCAGACCCTCTCGTTTAGCTGAATGCTTAACCCACAGAGTAAACGCTTTGATTATATCAACACAATTTCTGATTGGTGGGACAGTGCAAGAATCTAATATTGCTAAATTAAATGAATGACCAGCACAATGCGTATACAAGGCTTTTGGCTGCTTTTCTTTAATTCGTGCCTGCACACCAGTTTTCTGTCCACTCATTGTACTAGCTCCATCATACCCCTGGCCACGCAAACCATCGAGTGACAAGCCAAACTCTTCCAAAGTTTGAATGATAGCACTTGCAATATCGACAGCTCGAACTCGATCCAACTTTATACATGACAAGAAATCTTCTCTGATATTACCAAGACTATCGACAAAGCGAATACATATGGGTAAGTACTCCGTATTGTGACACGAAAGTTCATCGGCAAGAACAGAGAAATAATTAGCTTGCTTGGCTTCTGAGATAATATTTGCAAGAATTATGTCATAACCTATAATATTAATAATTTCATTTTGCATAGTAGGAGACAAGCGTGTAGCATTTTTAGCCTTTGTATGATAGAGATGGTTGAATAAAATGGTATCCGTCTCAGCATAAGATTTAAGTAATGCTAGAAAATGTCCTGGGTTTTTGGTAGAGGTGATATTCTCGATCTTACCACGAAATGCTATTCCTTGCTTTCCTAAATACACAACAGCTCGAACTATTTGCCTCAGTATGTGCCTGTTCTCATCAATCTTTTTCTGGAGTGCATTACTGGACATTACATTTACTCGCATGTCTGACTTTTCAGTGGTGGATTTCATTGCATCTGCTATTTGGAGACAATCACGATGGTACTTTAACTTGGAATGGTTACTCAACGAAGCACAAATTTTGGTCCAGTTGGAAAATGGTTTGTTCACGAACCTTTATCTTTTCGCTGGCAATCAATGAGAAACAGAGAACAAGGACCACAAAAGACACCATTTAACTTTGGGCTGTACAATAGCCATGGATATTTTTCAACCAAGTATCATTGAATTTTCTGTTAACACCATGTGACAATGTAGATGGACATACACTTGGAGGTTTGACATGGTTATATAGCAATGAATACTTCGTACCGTTTGAAAGCTTTTCGATTGAAGTGATGATATCATCCATTGACTTACTTGGATCAAATAAACTGCCAATATCGTATGGTCCATGATCTTCATTGGTTCCAGTCAAGGACACCTCAGGCTGCTCTACAGTTGATAATGAACTTGCTAAATCATTCTCACAATCTGAACTTTGAATTTCTGCTGATTGCGGACCTATAATAATACAGGACTGGATTGGATGAGCAGCATGTGATGAAAATTGACTTACCTTCTTCTTGAATGGCACGTTCCTTGAAAAATGATCTTAGATCCCTGACTGACTCTGTCTCTTCATGATTTCAGCTGCAACTGAACTAAGCTATTGCTCTTGCTTAGTGTATGTATTATATACAGCAACTATGGTGCTGAGTCCTTCCTAAATGTAATTTTATTTACACTTTATTCAACTATTCATGAGTAGCTACGAGCATTCATTCCCAATTCAGACATTAATTAGTACTTTATTTATTACTTTCATGAATATCATTAATTTGAAAGGGGGGTTCACGTAAACCCCCTGAACCCCCCTAAGATAGTAATGCTGCTACATTAAGATAGTAGTGCTACATTAAGATAGTAATGCTGCTACATTAAGATAGTAGTGCTACATTAAGATTGTAATGCTGCTACATTAAGATAGTAGTGATACAATAAGATAGTAGTGCTACATTAAAAGAGTATTGTTACATTCTTTCCAAATTCATTTATTAAAGAAAAAGCTCCAGAAAGCTTACATTATATCTAAAAAAAAAAATGAAATCACCAATATCAATATTTAATTATATATAAAAAACTATTATAATAATTATATATTATAAGAGAAAACTTTGATTAGCATGTATTAGTTACTAAGCAATTGGTCAACAGTTAGTTGTTTCCAAGGGCAGATCAACCAAGTATCGCTATATGCAGTTTTACTCCAGAACAATCATTTCTAAATGTGTGTGTGTGTGTGTGTGTGTGTGTGTGTGTGTGTGTATTTGTCTTTTCAGCACGTATTTTTATTATGTATGTTTGCATAAATAGACACCAATGTACTAGGTATAATTATCACTTTTGGTTTAATGTATTACAGCAGTTGTTTTAGTTTTCATATAGTCATTGTGCTAACTGATGTTTACAGGTTGCTAGCATTCGAAAGACTACAGTCCTTGATGTGATGAGGCGACTGTTACAGGTATGCGTCCCTGTGTATATATCCATCATAATCAATTAAATAATATCACTAACTAATATAAATACGTTTAGATGTATTAGATATTGACTGTAGCCCAGTGATAAAAAGTTAATAAGAAAGTAATCACTTTTGATCAACTATCACAGGTGGAGGTTAAAGTCAGTGTCTTGCAATGACTTGTGTACCTAGTAACTGTAGCTACTTCAATTTTCATATTGAGGAAATATACTTGTTGGAGTGTTTGCCTTATTTTTTATACATTTTTACTTTTCTAATGTGTAATTTGATAACTTAATTAAAAAATACATCTTAGTAAGGTATTTTAAATTACACTAAGTAATCAGGTTTCAATAGTTTTTTTTTTTCAAGTGCTTCCTATGAATATAGTTCTGTTTTGCTATAAACCCACTACATACAAAGTATGAATGGAATAATTACTTTGATTATTTGGTAAAGTATCATTGCACTGAGATGCATTGGTAAAGGGACATTAGCTATGCAGGAAAGTAAACAACATGCAGCTTCAGTGGCGATCCAGGCCCGTGGTGAAGAGCTAATGTGTATTGGTGATGAAATCTGGGATAACCCAGAACTGAATCATGAGGAACACAAGGCCCATGCTATTCTCACATCCTATTTAAGTGAAAAGGGATTTTCAGTGGAGAGAAGCTATACTGGCCTTGAAACTGCTTTTAGAGCCCAGTTTGGAGAAGGAGAGCCAAAGATTGGCATTCTGTGTGAATTTGATGCTCTTGCAGACATAGGCCATGGGTGTGGTCACAACCTGATTGCCGAGTCGGGCGTGGCAGCAGGTGTTGGATTGAAGGCTGTTTTGGAATCGACTGACTTGCGAGGAACAGTGGTGGTTTTGGGAACTCCAGGGGAGGAAGGTGGTGGAGGGAAAATATTGCTGATGAGGAACGGAGCATTCGATGACCTTGACATGGTTATGATCGCACATCCTTCGCCGGTCGACACTGTGAGACCACTCTTTGATGCCATGAAGGAGCTGAAAGTCGTTTATATGTACACTGTTAAAACGGGAGTGTTACAGTTACACTTCACCAGTGTTAATGAAAGGTGTAAAAACAGCAGTGTAACAGTAACACTATCACAAGTGTTACCTGAAGGGTAAAACGATGCAGTGTAACAGTAACACCTTCCTCATGGTTTACTGAAAGGTCCAAATGTTGTTAGTTGACTATTAAATGCATTTAACTAATTGTTTAGTTAACTTCTTGCATTATATTATTAAGCAAAATTAGAAAGCTAGGAATTGTTAAGGATAACATGGCTGATGATTAATTTGAAGAAGAATCCCTCATAAGCGCCAGCATATCCAGTGTGCATACCACTGCACAGTTTTATAACTGGTGTAGTTTTTTGCTTGATCACTCAGGTCCCAGGTCCTTCCAGAGAAAGACACAATTAGATTGTGACCCCACCTTGAGTTTATAATGTCCCTCCAACGGCATTGATGAAAATGTAGCTACGTTAAATATTTGTTAGGCTATGTACTGTTGCGTAGACATAGGAGGCTCTGTGCATCGTGAACTACCGCCCTCAGGCCCTAAGTACTTCGCTGCGCTAGACGCTGGACCGTTAAAATAAGGCTGCTTCCTCCCCAGCAGCCTCGCAAAGATACTGCATTATCTCATGGAAAACCCTTTTCCAGTTACGTGTAGGTAAGTATCGCCAGGTTAAATAAGTTAAAAACGCTTTACCATAAGTAAAACTCTCGACTGGAAGTGGTCGTCTAAACTATTGTTGCGCTCTAGCTACTGATTCGTAATACGGTACGCTACTGTGTCTTGGTGAACTTGAAGGAAGCTTTCGCTATGTACCCTGGCTTATGCTTCTGGGTAAGTAGTTTTATAGCTAGCAGTTCTAAGTATTTTAGCTGCACCGCCACGGGGTCACCCAGGTCATTTTTTCCCCTGGTGAAGTTGTGTTTCTTGAACAATTGTTTCTAAGCTAATGAATGAAAATAAAGAGCAAGGGTGGCCTGAATTATGATAGTGATATTTTGACAAGGGCTCGTCAGTTTGTTTGTTCCATAGTACTCTTGAAAATTTTCATTTCTTTGTGAGAAAGTGTGGGTGCATGTTGGAATGGTTTCTAGTTACTGAATTATTCTACAACATGCTCCACCAAAATTATCCTCACTCATAGCTTTTTCCCATGGCCCTAACATCCTTTAGTGTGCTCCTGGACAATGAAGGGGAGATAATCATTGCATACAACTCAACATATATTTTCTACTTTGTTTTAGGCCCATGGTTTCATGTAGTCTCGCTGGCCAGACCCTTTACCTAATCGCTCTGCTCAGAAGGGTCTGGTTACCCTAACATATCCGTTTGGTATTTTTCCCCGGGGGAATGTATAAAATGTGTACGTCTTAGGTAAATTTAAATGTGTGTGGGTGTCTATAAAATGTGCGTACAAATATTTTTAGCTAGTCCCACCAGTGTGCAGTGATGGGAAGAAAAAATGGCCATTTTTCACATGCAGCTCATAGAATAAGACTAGGACAAGTCATAGGAGCCATGACAACCACTAAGGCCATAAGCAACTTGGCATGATACAGTATAGTATTGATGACCATTACCAAATGTAAGTCTTATGACCTCATAGAGGTAGTTGCAGGTCTTATAAGTCACGATGTGAGTTTGGGACTGGTAGACAGTTAATTTGCTAAAAAAAATTTGACAGACAATGTTGGTTGGTGGTGGTTGTTGTTGTTGTTTGTTGTTGTTGTTTGTTTGTTTGTTTGTTAACCCTAAGCGTGCATGCGCAAGAGGGTAGTAGTAGTTGCCCTGTCAGTCTGTCTGTCATGCTCTGATAGTGTAGTTTGCTTCATGCTCAGTTAAGTTAACCGACGGATTTGAATGAAGTGAAGTTCACATTGAAAAATTATAACAGTGAGTGTTTCTGGCTAGTTTAGCTTCTCTTATGAAGACAGCATTTCCATGTACTGTTTTCATTGCTTGAGCTATATTGATGCCTCATTAAAATAGCTAACAGATTGCTTTGTTCTTTTTGAAGGAGATTATATTATTATAATAGCTAGGTAATGTTTAATAGCACTGAGGGTTCGCACCTTTGGTGCTTCATTTGTTTTGTCTTCTGCTGTAGCTCAAGTACGCAAGCACACTATCATACACACCCACTCATATACACAGTCCTAGGGGAAAAGGCTTGTGATGTGCTTCAGTTAAAAAAAATTGACATATAAGGTGAAAGGGTAAAAATTCATCTTTATAAAAATCATCATGCACAATTTGTTCAAACAATTTACACGGCCGACTTTTTTAAATTAGCGTACGAGACCACTCACGGCAATTTTTGGGACTTAAAAAAAAACAAGCTTTTCCAAGGAATTATTGCGCTGTATAAATCCTAACTCTATATAAGACTTGCTTACTAACAAAAGAAACAGGAAGGAACCTAAGAAGCTTAACATATAAAGCAGCAAATGTATATTTATTGTTTGTTCTTAGCTAGTCAGCACATGTAACACACAACACTCTCACATGCACTCATTCACTGGATATACCAACACAAGATTTACATTGTAATCTCTTGGTAGCTTGGGCAATGAATTTTCAAGTATGAACAGTGATGACAAACAGCGCGTTATTAACCAAGGTAACCAATGAACACAACAAATGTGAGTCAAAGTACAAAAGTTACATATATACGTCCAAGCATATATGATATATACAATAATATATCCTTGATTTTTTGTGTTGTCCCTGATAGTGTCTCGCTCGCTGCCAATTATTGCATATATAATTACCACGGTTGAGCTTTGTATGTGTGTGCGTGTGTGTGTTTGCATGACTTTTAACTTCATTCTACCACTGCTCTGCATTTTATCACGTGATGCCAGGAATGATTCTCTCTAAGACAGTTGCTAGCTGTACTAACTTCAGGGATGATGTTTCAGCCTTCATGGCTTGAAGCCGTAGTACTAGTGGCTGGACCCATCGGTTTTCTTCCTAACCACAGTTATATGGTATTGTTCTATCTTGTGTAAAAACCAGGGTTTTTTTCAGGTGGGGGGCTTGTACATCTCCTTAAATCTAGTTTGCCGCCCTTCCCCCACCCCTTAGGGATTAAAGACATCCTAAAATTAATTGTACTCAATATTTACAAGGAAAAAAAATAGAATACATTGAGATATGATTTTTTTTCTTCCAAATGTCAATTAGTCATCATTAGATAACTGTGGCTAACCGAAATCTTAGTCTAATTTAATCAGCGTCATTTGTAATAAACTTCTTTCCGTATGAGCAGCGTAAGGCAGACTGTGGCAAGTGCATTGGGGATGCTTAGCCTGTATTATCTATTGTGCTGCTAAATAATGACACTGAGCAGTAATGTCTTTTGGGGCTAAGGAAATGATTTCTTCGTGATTTCATCAATTGATAAACTTTTGTGGCTTTTTTGGTGTCCAGGGGCATGGAAGATTATTTGGAATAGGGAGGCTCCACTGCACTTGAGTTAGATGGGGAAGTACTTTGCTTCCCTTTGCTCCCCTCCCCCCATTATCCACATATGCACACACACACACACACACACACACATATCCCAGATATTAGTTTGACTTTCGTGGAGACATTTGCCCCAATTTTTCATAAAGTTTTTGTGGTAGTTAATATAAATATAATATAATATGGAAAGTGTAAATTTTAACAACTTCTACTGTACTAAACTAGCCTGTTTCTCTAAAAAAATAATGTCTACATGTGTTGGAATTACAAGCACGAAACACAAATCCGAGAATCTTGAATTATGTTGAGCTAGTTTTACTTGAGACATACACTTTCAATGTAGGAGTGTGAAGTGGCAGGTGTAATAGTGCAGTGACTACTCCACTGGTGTACATGTGATGACTCCTGGACTTCAAAACTAGAGGTGAGGAACTCTAGAATGACTTCTTAACTCCACTAACAAGAAAGAGGCCTTTTGAAATTATTTTTTTATTTACTATATTTATTACTCATTTTAATTGACTTGTGGATATTTCCATTTAATGCACACTTAGACAACCTGAAATATATAGGGAGCGACTTAGAGTCTGAACTTTTAGAACTCTTGTCACTTCATTTACTAACAGAATAATCCTTTGAAACCATTTGTATGTGTGGCTGGACACACATACACACACACACACACACACACACACACATTATATTGATTCAACTCTTCATTTGTGAAGCATTGAATTCAAATGAAAGGTGAAGAGTTCCCGGATCATTTGGTCAATGACCTGACGACAGTCATGCACAATCACCTTGTCTCACACACGCACACACATAGCTACAGTAGTGAAATAAGTGAAAGAAGAAAAGTAATGGTACACATGATAGTTAGTCATTTGTTACACAGGGGCTGGAGTCAAGTATTTTTATGGTTCAGTGATTTCCAGATAATGTAAGATTCATTAACCCTTTCACCGCCAAGTTTATGACGACCAGTTCGGTAACATGAAAATGTAACCAGTGATGTGCTTGAGCACAAATGGCGTGCGAGCCTAATACTACACTGGAGTGTTAAACGTTTGGTTTTAACTTCTAATATTCAAGCTACTAAAAAAAGTGGAGTTTTTAAATCATGTATTATATGGTAAAGGCATTCAATGCCATAGTAACCACTCCCCGAAACTATTTAAATTGAAACAAATAAAACAAGTCACGTTCTTTAAACTTTTTCTTTGGGATATTCTTAGTAATTGTTGTAACGCACAATACTTTTTCACATAACTGAACATACGTACGCAAGACTTACCTTCGTGTTAAATCTAGTTGACAATAAATATTCAAGTAAATACTGTTGCGTAGGGCTTATAACTATGACAAATAGCGTATTAACTTACCACCGCAACTAACTCGATAGAAATGGAACTCCAGTAGGTTTTTGAGTTTAAACTGCACCCACAAAAAATTCAAAGTGTCAGTAAACAATTCAATTTCTAGGGTGATACGGGTAATGATCGTTAAACCGGAGGATACTGTTTAGTGATGTTTGGGACGGGGTCGAACGCTGAGTTAACTCGAAAATACGAGAGGATCAAAGTACATTAGAGTTAACTTTTGTCTAGAAGTAGTGTGGCTGTCCATGTCTTACGAGTCACTATAAGTCTTAAACGA
>WLWD01003969.1_pt1 | contig 25191 bp, 23 predicted proteins | sample 6712731 | NCBI WGS metagenome assembly WLWD01 (sample SAMN12718690, study PRJNA576275) | sponge metagenome | isolation source: marine sponge | host: Mycale hentscheli | place: New Zealand: South Island, Marlborough, Capsize Point | collected 2014-11-01 | reverse complement strand
ACTAGAGTGCTTACTAAGAAAATACCCCCCCCCCCCCCAAAAAAACAAAATAAAATACGAGCCCGAACGGTGTGCATGCCATAAAAGTTTTTTGCAAACGGTTATGGAGATATTTGTCATTTTTTAAGTCGGGGAATTGCTCATTATATGACAAGTAGAAAGCTATCTTGGCAAGTGGAACACTGGCACTTCAGCATCCTAGTGATGAAGACAATATTCTTGACCTGGCACAGCATGGCAGTGACAAGGATGGCAGTGACCAGGATGGCAGTAACTCTGGTGGTAGTGATGAGGAGTTTGATGACAGGAAGAATGACTTCAGTGCTGATGAAAGCAAAGTTGGGTTACGTTACTCTGAATTGTTACGTTTGCCATACTTTAATGTCATATGATAGATCCCATGCATAACTTGTTTTTAGGGACTGCAAAGCATGTTACCACATTATGGAAAAGCAATGGGATCATGTGTGAATCTGATTTCATAAAATTCAGGAAAAAATTGACTCTGTACTAGTTCCTGCTTGCATTGGGACTGCCTGGAAAAATTACTTCAGCATTTTCAGGATTTACTGCTGAGCAGTGGATGCTGAGGGTAATAGTGTACTCTCCTTTTGTCTTAAAGAATATATTGCCTTCTGAGCACTATGATATGTAGTGCGTGTTTTCCCGGTCATGCTCACTTTTTTGTCGGCCATTTATTAATAATGAGGAAATAGTGAAATCTGAAGAGTTAATTATACAGTTTGGTAAAATGTTTGAAGATATTTTTGGGCGTCATGCTGTAACACCAAATATGCATCTTCATGCACATCTACGTGAATGCATTCAAGATTTAGGACCTGTGTACTCTTTCTGGTGTTTTTTTATTTGAACGATACAATGGTATTCTCGAATCATTTAAAAAAAATTGGCATGCTCCAGAAGTTCAGTTAATGGAAAAGCTTGTTTTAATGCAGAAACATTTTGCAGCTTACACAGTGTACGGAGCTGCACAAATGCTTCAAATCTATTAAAAACAACTATTCCTTGCTAGAAGATACCAACAGATTGTTTGACAGTAAATCTCTTTTAGAATATGAAAAGAACATATTTTTGCTTGCCAGGAGAAATTTGTGCTACCAAGTGTAAGTGGCATGAAGTTATACCACTGTTGAGTGAAAAAAAAAATTAAAGAGGAGATGCGATCTCTTTTATACAACATGTATTGCAAACTGTATACAGCTGACTCAATCACTCAAGTACCATTGAGACATGAGGAATGTTCTCAAGTTGAAGTTTTTGGACAGCTCTTTCTGCTATGTGGCCGGGACTCTCTGGCACCATAATTGGTCGGCAGTGTAGTGTAGAAGATATTCGTTGTGGCAATACTTTATTTTACATACTCCTGTGATTAATAATGTGAGTCACACACACATACTGGCCAAAATGAAGTGGTATGAAGATCATCCAAGAAAAAATTGGTTCAAGAACTCCATAACAGTATCAGCTACACTGTTTGAAGAAGATTCTGAAGCTTTATTCATGTCCTTTGTCGAATAATGTCTCGTTGTGCAACTATTCAACAAATATTAACTTTGATTACGGTGAAGACAATGCCATAGTTTGTTGTCCACTCACTAGAAGAATACTTAATTGAACTTGATGTATATTTTAATCTGAGAAATGTAATAATTTATAGTGGCTGAAAAGTAACAAAATTTCAATTTATGTATCTAAAGAAGTTTAGCGTAATGTAAACTAATTCACATTCATTAGACCAATATATCATATTTAATAAGTATTCTCAAATAGTGTTTGCTTTTTTGTAATACAAATAATACAAAATTGTTATCTTATTAAAAAAGAAGAAGTGAAGATATTTTGCAGTGATTTGGGTTTCACACATACCAGGGGTGATAGAAGTGGGGGCTAGGAGGCTGCTACCCCCCCCCCCACCCCTCCCAAGATATATTGCATGGGAGGGCACAGGGAGACATACACTATGCAGATTAAGTGTTTTTCATGAGAGTAAATTGGAACGTGTGATACATAGTGCCCACCCCCACACTTTGAAACTTCCTACACACATGAGTAACACGTTTTATCATAACTGTCATCCTCAAGTTAGGGTCAAAGTAACCTGAAATACATATTGGTTGTGGAGTAAATATATCACATATTCCCATAATATTCTACTGGAGAGTTTATGTCCTACTGAAGTGTGATTTCTATAACATTAGTAGCTACCTTAAGGAAAAATTAGCCTGTATTTTTGACTTTAGACATTTTATGATCCTCAACATCAAATCTGTTGAGGTTGTCCATGAATGCTGCTAAGTGTGCTATAGTATAATTCCATGAAATATCTCAAAATTTATATTTGATCTGAACATCCCTACTTGTAGTTACATAGTCAAGCTAGCCCTTTATGTCTTATCACATGACTTGTACATTCCGTGATAAGTTACCTGCATATTCACAAGTGCTCAGTGGTCTCTTCCCACTCAGACTAGATATAAATGTGTGAGTTCGTTGATGCATTGATGTTTGGCAAAATGATAAGTCCACTTTTACTTACTATATTCCTACCTGTCGTAATGTCAGTGATATTGAGTGGATGTTTTGAGATCATGCGTGCTGCACATGTACATGTATAACATGTCAGGGGTTGATTAGGGGGGAGGGACTCGACTGGTGTCGTATGAGCTCCCCCCCCTTTTTAGAATGACCCCGTATTTTGCTACTGACCTGTAGTGTATAATAATAGCAATAACATTTTGTTTGTCCTTTCCCTCAACCTCCAGTAATTGCGTTCTTCTAATGAATGTACCGATACTCATGATATGCTGAGTCAGGACTTCACTTTCATCCGTATAATAATGCGGAAGACCAAGTTCATAGTAATGCCAAAGCAAAGCAAGTTTAGCATTTATCATTGTAAACATTTTTTATTGGTTGTTGCATATTCAATTTTTCTTCATGGTATAATTTTAAAATTAACTAGAAATGTCTTCGTAAATAATTTTCACAGCTGAAATATCAGTTTTAACTTTTTTCATAATGTAAGACCTTTTTCACTCATATTCTTTATTTCTGGATAACAATACTTTTGTATATTAATTGTGTTTTTAGTTTTAATTTTTCCTTTTAATTTTATCAGCTGGACAGTCATATTACAATGTTAATTATTGCATTAATAAAATTATTAAGATATAATTCTATAGGAAATCCAATATTTCACTCCTTCTTGAAAAGAGCCCCCCTTCCCCCCATGTAAACTCCTAGATCTGCCCCTGATATGTTAACATTTCTCACTGAATGAACCAATAACTCGATTAACAAAAGTATCAGTGTGTGTATGCGTGTGCGTGTGTGATGTACACATGATATTTGTAAGTGAGTGTATAAGATACATGATCTTGATTATTTCAACCTCATACACTTGTATGCAATGTCAGGAGAAGTGTTGATCCACACTGTTACTATCTAGTTTGCCTTTCACGGACTGTCACTACCTTGTCTTGGTAAATTGCACATGATCTAATAACATGTGGGTTTATTGTGCATGTCTGTCTATGGGCTCCTCCCCGTACAATATGTATGTTATAATCAATAACCTTCAGCACCATGACAAATTCAAAGCATTTGCCTAATCAAAAGATAACATGCTTTGTGCACCTTCCGCTACTTTCAACTACAAAGAGTGCCCTGCTGATGTGAAAGTGAAACCTGACCGAGTGCTTATCATATGTGACCGGTTCTGGGAAAATCGGCCTAAACGCGGCAAACAATTTTTTTTAGTATCCCCGGGTAAAGCCTTATGGGTCGATTTTTTTCGAAAAACATTTTATGGCAGAAATGGATAGACACCAGTTAGCTCTAGCTTATGACGCAGTTGTAAGCTCTGGCGTGCTCTAGAACTCGCACTAGGAGGCTAGAAACACTAGCCGGTTGGACTCGTGTACGGAGAGTTGCTAAGAAATTATTGGCGGGCTTTTCACTAACAGCGGGGAAAAAACTGTAGCTAACTAATTCACTTACTATTCTACATAATTCACGTACTCACGCAATTCTCGCCATCATAGTTTCTTAAGGAGCCCTGCATTAAGCCTTTAGACTTCTTTCAATCTGCCTGTAACCGGTTTATTCCATAGTGTCCCAGAGACACGCAGTAATAGTATACGGACACAAGGCACGCCCCCTGACCTTAGCAACGCCTGTACCCGGCGTTTTTTCGAAATCAGCAATAAGTTGAGCAAAAAAACTGAAGTGTTGTAGTGCGTAGGGTGAAGACGGCTTGTGCTACAGCTTCCAAATTAGGAGGACGGCATCCCAAGGCCCCGTGTAGCCTACTGGTAGAATAAATTTAAAAACTTTAGATGCCGCGTTTAGGCCGATTTTCCCAAAACCGGTCACATATGTGCTGCATTTAAAATTGTTAGTATGCATTAGGAATTTTAGACTCCGTTTTGAATTATTTTTAATTTGAAACATATATAACTACAAACATAGCCCCAATATCACAGGTTTGATGATTTTCTTAAAGCTTACACGTTTGAAGTATAATTGTAATTACATTCACTTATTGACCATGTTTGATCATGTGGTTACTCATTTCTATTACATGAATAATACAGCAGAACTAAAATAAATTAAAATAATTATTAAATTGCAAAATTGCACAAGAATGTAAGTGTACAATAACTTCTTGCTTGATTTAAAAATGCCATGATAAACTTCACAATCACAATTACTTTTTTCTAAGCCTTATGGTTACACTATTAGTAGGGTCAAAATATGTAGAAAAAAAAATGTGCTAACCCCCCAAAAATTGCAAGAAAACGTTTTATAGCATTTTCCTGCAGTATATGGCTTGAGGAAGCATGTATCAAAAGTTGCCAAAAAATAAGTTACCAGAAAGAATATAAATTGTCTTTGAAAAAAATGATTACCAATTTAAGAAATGACTGATTGTTAATATTTGTCACCACTTTTAGTACAGTGACTCTCCATTCATCATTCACTATTAGTGCCTAAAATGTATACCTAACTTCTTAGACCATTATTAGAGACACTTTAATTAGTTTGGGGAACCCCTAGTTCTGACTTCTAAAAAGTGTGAGTTATCTGATAGCTCAATGACAAGTAAACTGTGGCTGAATTACCAGCAAATGTTGGGAGTTGCCCAGCAGCTCATCAGAGCTGATCGCACAGGGTCATGGAAAATGCACCTTCATGCTATAGGCCAGTGCTTACCTAGCTGCAGGGTATGCCAATTATCTGAAGTCTGCATATCTGTACATCCAGAAAATGGTGAGGTTAGAAAATGAAAATCCTGTAGTTTTCCAAAAATTCATGGATGAACTCCATGTCATAAGGCGCACCAATCAGCATTGGGCTGGCCTTGGCTCTGACTTGGTCATTGAGCAGACACTGAAAAGGTCCCTGAAAAGTACAGGTGAGTTGACTAGAGGAAGTGGTATGACTGAACACCAAAGAGACGTTTCGACAATGTCTGCTCCCCATATTCTCCGCCTACAACTATGCCATGCTAGTCTGGCGTAGCCAGACCCTTTACCAGGCGCTACGCGGGGGGGGGAAGGGTCTGGTGGATTGCGCACACCATTCTCGTCTACCGAAGTAATTTTCGCTCTCGATGAATTTATGTTTATAACAACCCACCAGAATGCGCGTAACTATTTTCGGGTGCAACATCATGGAAGCTGTGACACCTTTTCAATGCAGCGTTGACTTAGCCATAGAAAAAGTTTCATCTGCTCTAGGCTTCATACTGAAGCCAGAACAGAAGAGAACCTTGCAGAAGTTTGCATCTGGGAAAGATGTGTTTGTTTCTTTGCCCACTGGTTTTGGAAAATCATTGTGTTATATATTTTATTACCAAATTTGTTTGATGTTCTGAGAGGAGATGATACTTGTGGAAATTCGATTATTTTGGTGGTGTCACCTTTGATAGCTCTAATGAAGGATCAAGTTGGAACAATCCAAAAAATGGGTAACAGAGCTACACACGTCTCAGACAAGGAATTCATGACTACTGCTGTTAGGCAAGGAATAGAGAAAGGCGACTATCAAATTGTTTTTATATCTCCTGAGGCACTTTTTTTGTAACTGAGTGGAGGCGAATTCTATCATCTAGAATTTACCACTTGAAATCTGTTGGGTTTATTGTGGATGAAGCCCACTGCATAAAGAAATGGTATGTTTAATGTCAATAATTACAGCTTGCTCTAATCAGCCCAGTTTTATTACAAGTATTTTTTAGTTATTTATTTATGTGTACTATATTTTCAATTAGGGGAGGAGAGAAATTTAGGACAGAATTTTCACATCTAAACGAAGTTCAAAACATTATACCAGAGACAGTTAGGGTTATGGCATTAACAGCAACAGCAACAACTTCTACAAGAAAATTTATAATTGGCGAGCGAGCGTAGCGAGCGAGACACTTACAGGGGTAACACAATCGAAAATCGGGGATGTCAGTTTATTGGCGAGCGAGCGAAGCGAGCGAGACAGTATTAGGGGTGGATAATGCAAAATCGGGTATATGTTATTGGCGAGCGAGCGTAGCGAGCGAGACAGTATTAGGGGTGGATAATGCAATATCGGGTATATGTTATATATATATATGTATGTGGGATGGTACGTATGCCCCTTAAACGCTCGCGCGGGGAACGTTTTTCTCCAAAAAACACGGCTTTTTAGGCTTGACCCCAGTTTATTCTGAAACTACAGCATTAAACAAGCCTTACTTTATACTTAAGCTCCAAAGTGTGAGAAAATTCCTGCGAAAATGCTTGCTTTTCAAGAAACAAAAAGTTGATTCGACCGGTTACTATGGCATTGAAGACCCTTTTCCAGACTTAATTTCAAAACTTCGCCGTTTTATGGGGGGGATACGGAGTGCAGGTTGTTGGTTGTCAAGAGCTGTTGGTAGTCACAATGCCGTAGTATTAATGCTAAGGAAGCTACTACTTCTCGAGGGAAGCTGAGGTAAGTACGTAATTCCATATTTGTTAGCTAAATATGAAAAATTAACTCTGGCCTTTCTTTTTTGTAGCTAAGAGCTTGTCAACAGTGACTGGTAAATTCAAATAGTCAGATTGGCTCAAATTTGGTACTACAAAAGTTACCACTGCTCAAGAAAATGAGGTAAGAAAATAATTTTGTATTTGTGTGCTAAAATTGATTGTTTGTGTTTTTGTAGGTGAGAGCTTGTTGTCAAGAATTCAAGGTAATTCAGATGGTCAAAGTAGCTTCAATCAGAAGTTATCAATACTCAAGAATGATGTAAGTAGTAATTCCATATTTGTTGGCTAAAATTACAAATAATAACACCGGTTTATTTTTTTATCGTAGCTGAGAGCTTGTTCAAGAGTTACTGGTGATTGAGATTATCAGAATGGTTGATGTTTGATACTACAAAAGTTACCATTAATCAGGTAAGAGAGTGATTTAGTATTTGTTTGCTGAAATAAAAGGTCATAACTGCTATTATAGTGTTTGCATGAACTAAGCTAAAACATAGTAACAATACTTAGTTTTATGTTACCTAACATCAGGCTCGCTCGCCATTTGTGCTCAAGCACACCACTAGTATGTATATATGTATATATGTATGTATGTATGGATTGTACGTATGCCCTTTAAGCGCGCGCGCGGGGAACTTTTTTCTTAAAAAAAACACGGCTTTTTAGGCTTGACCCCAGTTTATTCTGAAACTACAGCATTAAGCCAGCCTTACTTTATACTTAAGCTCCAAAGTGTGAGAAAATTCCTGCGAAAACGCTTGCTTTTCAAGAAACAAAAAGTTGATTCGACCGGTTACTATGGCATTGAAGACCCTTTACCAGATTTAAATTCAAAAGTTTGCCTTTTGTCCGGCTAAGTGCGGCTTGTTAGTTGTCAAGAGCCACCTGTAGTCAGTACTAAGAGAGCTATCACTACTTCTGAAAAGTGTATGTAAGCACATGAAGTATTAATGCTAAGGAAGCTACTACTACTCCAGGGATGCTGAGGTAAGTACGTAATTCCATATTCGTTAGCTAAATATGCAAAAATAACTCTGGCCTTTCTTTTTTATAGCTAAGAGCTTGTTGTCAACAGTGACTGGTAAATTCAAATAATCAGAATGACTCAAATTTGGTACTACAAAAGTTACCACTGCTCAAGAAAATGAGGTAAGAAAGTAATTTTGTATTTGTGTGCTAAAATTGATTGTCTTTTGTTTTTGTAGGTGAGAGCGTGTTGTCAAGAATTCAAGGTAATTCAGATGGTCAAAGAAACTTCAATTTGATACTACAGAAGTTATCAATACTCAAGAATGAGATAAGTAGTAATTCCATATTTGTTGTAAAATTACAAATAATAACACTGGTTTATTTTTATCGTAGCGGAGAGCTTGTTCAAGAGATAAGGTTTAAAAGGGTACATTTTAGACCTAGTTAATAAGGAGGATCCAGGATTTTAGAGCGGGGGAGGGGCCGCAGGTGGGCGCGCAGGCGAGCTAGTAGTATTTGGCGGTACGAGGGCCACGTGTCGTCAGTTCAGTCCAAAAAAAGAGCAGCAGGCACAGAAGGACCGAGCAAGCGAGTTGGATTTCTTTTTCACTAAAAAATGGCAACAAAAGAAGGTGAAGGTTCAGCTGGCTTGTCCGAGGATCGTGAGGAGAGCGAATACGTGGAAGATAAAGAAAAGCAGAAGATGAAGGAGGCCTTTAGAGAGTTGCTAGGGGAGATACCTGCTCTACAAACATTCTTCGCTCAGCCCCCTACTGAGTCAGGGCCCCCTCCCGCTAAGAAGAGGAAAACAGGAGGTGCAGGGGAAGTTGGCAGAGACCCACCAGGACCCAGCTGCCCTAGGGAGAGGAGTAGGCGCCTGGAGGAAGAAAGTAAGTACTCTTAAATTTGAAGGGGGCTGTTAACCACTAGCAGCTGACAGTGGGGGTGTGCTAGCTGGAATAAGTTAGCACTAAGAGCGGTAGTCGAAGAGAGGGTTGTGGCATCTGGGGTTGGTATCTAGTTATATAATAGGGGTAACTGTGGTAGTACAACTAGTTGCCCTCCCCCTGGGTTTGGATCACCTTCAAAAAAAAAAAAAAAATATTCAGCCTTGCTACAGTGGTACCTTAACTTTAGTTAGTGGGGCTGTGAGACACCCCAGCTAGAGAATGGTAGGGGCTGTGAGACACCCCAGCTAGAGAATGGCAGGGGCTGTGAGACACCCCAGCTAAATGTATGGCAGGGGCTGTGAGACACCCCAGCTAGAGAATGGTAGGGGCTGTGAGACACCCCAGCTAGAGAATGGCAGGGGCTGTGAGACACCCCAGCTAGAGAATGGCAGGGACTGTGAGACAACCCCAGCTAGAGAATGGTAGGGGCTGTGAGTCACTCCAGCTAGAGAATGGTAGGGGCTGTGAGACACCCCAGCTAGAGAATGGCAGGGGCTGTGAGACACCCCAGCTAGAGAATGGCAGGGACTGTGAGACACCCCAGCGAGAGAATGGTAGGGGCTGTGAGACACTCCAGCTAGAGAATAGTAGGGGCTGTGAGACACCCCAGCTAGAGAATGGTAGGGGCTGTGGGACACCCCAGCTAGAGAATGGCAGGGGCTGTGAGACACCCCAGCTAGAGAATGGTAGCTGAACAAAGAGACGGCAAGGAGAGGGTGGGGCTGCAAGACACCCCATTCTGATTAGTGGGCTGGGCTATGCAACGTCCTTGACAGAAGAAATGGGCTAGCTAGAGAGTTGTAGAGGGTGAGATCACCCCAGGCTAGTGGGAGGAGGGGCTGTGAGACACCCAGGTAGAGAGAGGGGGAGGATTGTGTGTCATTACAAAAAAAAAAAAAAAAAAAAGGAAACTGTTGCTGCAGTTAGAAGGGCTGCCAGTATATTGTGACTACTGTGTTCTTAGGTGTAGCACATCCACTGGGCAGTGAGCCTGATGCAGCCAACATACGAGCGTTGGGTCTACCAACTTTCGAGGAAGGAGGTGGCGCGAAGGTAGTGACATTGGGAGAGTGCGAGCCCCGGAAGGAGAAGGAGGCCAAGGAACAGGCAAAGTTGGGCGATGCTCCATTTGTCCTCAGTGAAGCTCTCCCAGTGATTCCGGCTAAGTTAGTCAGAAAGGTGGAGAAGGGAGAGTTTGTAGATATGGCGGACTTTTTGAAGGACAATATGGAGCTGGAGAGGAGGAGACTAACAGCTGGAGAGAGCAACTCGGCGGGAACAGCAACGGCCAACAGGAGGGAAGTGCCTGATATTTTGAGTTGGCTGCATAGCTTCAGCATGTATGCAGCAATTGTAGCAGAGAAGTGGCCCGGCAAAGCGAGACAACTATGGGCCTACCAAGCGATCATGGTGAATGAGGCAAGGCGATGCGGAGGCAGAGGATGGTCGTTGTATGATGCCGCTTTCAGACAACAGATCGCCAATTATGACATGGTGGATTTCTCAAAGATCAACCAGTCCTTGTATTCTACTACCTTTTTGGCCTACGGCAACCGAGGTCAGTGCTGTCAGATGTGTATGGCATCCGACCACACCCAGGATGAGTGTGCCCTGGCTCAGGCCAAGAACGTATCGAGGGGCAGGCCGTTGTTGTTGGAGCCAGGCACAAGAGAGACCAGGCTGAAAAGATGGGATGGAAGGAGGGAGCGAGGTCGTACCAGGCTGCCATGCTTTGCCTGGAATGATGGACGATGTATCCACCCCCATTGCAAGTTTGACCATATCTGCTCACGGTGTTTTGGGAATCACAAGAAGTCTGCTTGCAGGGGTCGAGAAGAGGTAGAGAGGTTGCTGCCTGCAAGGGACAAGTGAGAGGCACAGGAACAGTTTGTGGTCGGAGAGACTGACTTGTCATGAGGCGGTTCTGTTGAAGTTGTATATAATGTTGTTGTTTGGTTTTTCTTTTGTTTTGTTTCGTTAATTTCGTTTGTTGTTGTTGCTATACATATATCCTTTGGAATGATTGCAATGAGATCCTTTATAGTCCGTGTAGATGAAAAAGAGTGGGAGCAATAGGGATGCTATGACAGTAGGGGTGTTAATTTTGTGTATGGCAGGAGAGGGATACCCGTACGTGGAGGATCTTAAGGTCTTGGAGAGCAGAAAGCCGAAGAGTGGAAGTGTTTCCCTACCAAGGGAGTTGAGCGAAATTCGGACACCAGTTCTGGTGGATAGTTGGAGAGAGGCTCTGGCATCTCATCCTGACAGAGCATTCAGGGACTACATCGTGAGGGGGTTTAGGGAAGGATTCCACATTGGGTTTGCACATGGGTCCAGGCAGTGTGTGTCTGCCAAATCGAACATGAAGTCAGCGGTGGAGAATAAAGGAGTAGTAGAACAGTACTTGAAGAGAGAGGTGGAGTTGAAGAGAGTGGTGGGGCCACTGCCACCCAACAGCATTCCAGGCATGCATATCAACAGGTTTGGAGTCATCCCAAAGGCCCACCAGCCGGGAAAGTGGCGACTAATCGTAGACCTATCTCACCCAGAAGGGAGCAGTGTTAATGACAGTATAGAGAGGGAGTTATGCTCATTGCACTATACCACAGTGGAGGAAGCAAGCCGGCGTGTGAGCTCGCTGGGGATTGGAGCAGAGATGGCAAAGTTCGACCTGGAGTCAGCTTATCGGATGGTCCCAGTGCACCCAGACGACCGCCGACTTCTTGGTATGGAATGGGAGGGAAGTTGGTACATGGATGCTGCACTGCCATTTGGGCTCAGATCTGCTCCCAAAATATTCAACGCTGTGGCAGATGGCCTCCAGCATATTTTGGGAGTCGATGGAGTGACATGCCTGCACTACCTAGATGATTTCTTCATATGGGGGCGTGCGGGTACAGATGAGTGCTCACGGGATCTGGACAGAGCTTTGAAGTGCTGTGCCAGGCTAGGAGTACCAGTGGCAGAAAACAAAACAACGGGGCCAGTAACTAAGCTAGTGTTCCTGGGTATAGAGATTGACTCAGTGGCAAAGTCTCTACGCCTCCCGGACGACAAGCTGCACAGACTTCAAGAGAACATCAGAGAGTGGCAGGGAAGGCGCACCTGCACAAAGAGAGACCTACTCTCCATCATAGGCCTACTCCAGCACGCATGCTGCGTGGTCAGGCCAGGACGGTCTTTTCTGAGGCGGATGATTACTCTGGCTACGAAAGCCAAGAGGCTGCATCACAGGATCCGTTTGAATGCAGGGTTCAGGTCAGATCTGCGTTGGTGGGCCACCTTTCTTGCACATTGGAATGGAACAGGTATGCTGCCTGATGTGAGTGGCCGCGAGGAGGTAATAGTGACCTCTGACGCTTCGGGCTCTTGGGGGTGTGGTGCATTTTGGTCGTCGGGGGAGTGGTTTCAGTTCCAGTGGCCAGAGTCATGGAGAGGTATTCATATCACCTCAAAGGAACTCCTGCCAATCGTGATGGCATCAGCATTGTGGGGTAAACACTGGCAAGGAAAAGCGGTGAAGTTCAGGTGTGACAATGCAGCAGTAGTGGCGATTGTGCGGTCCGGTACGAGCAAGGATGAGTTGGCAGCCCAGCTAATGAGATGCCTGTTTCTGTTCATGGCAAAGTTTGACCTTTGTTTACGAGCAGTGCACTTGCCAGGAAAAGATAACGGGGCAGCTGACGCGTTGTCACGCAATGATCATATGTCTTTCTTGTCACAGGTTCCGGCAGCTCGGCATGCCCCAACAGCGATCCCTCCTGGCCTGGCGAGGGCACTAGTTCACAACCGGCCAGACTGGACGTCAAAGAGTTGGACGTGGCTGCTCAGCAGTATTTCATGAAGGGTTTAGCAGACTCGACGCAGCGAACTTACAGGTCAGCCCAGAAAAGGTTTTTATCATTTTGCAAGACAGGTAATTTTAGAGCAGTCCCAGCAGCCGAAGAGGTACTGTGCAGGTACGTGTCACACTTGGCTGGAGAGGGCCTGAAGCACCGGACAATTAAAGCATACCTGGCTGGCATACGGTTCCTCCATGTGGCAGAGGGAGCAGACGACCCCTTCCAACCGTCACTACTCCGTCTCCATTATATCCTGCGGGGTGTCAAAAGGTGTGAAGCAGAGAGAGGCGCGGAGAGAAGACCGAGGCTTCCAGTGACACCAGGCATCCTCAGACAGTTGAGGCGGATATGGGAACGGGAGTCAACTCAGCCAAACAGGACCGTGTTGTGGGCCGCGTGCTGTTTGGGCTACTTTGGGTTCCTGAGGATGGGGGAGATGACAGTACCTACACAGGATGGATACGACCCAAAGGTTCACTTAAACTGCGACGACGTTCACGTGGACAGCGCGGAGGCACCAAAGGTGCTGAGAGTGTCAATAAAGCAGTCGAAGACGGACCCCTTCAGGAAAGGTATTGATATATTTGTAGGAAAGACATTCTCTGACCTTTGCCCAGTGTCAGCGTTGTTGAGCTACCTGGTGGAGAGAGGGACGGCGAAGGGCCCACTGTTCCAACTAAGTGATGGAACATTCCTCACCAGGCAACGACTGGTAGAGGAAATCCGCCAAGCGTTAAACAAGGCGGGGATTGATTCTAGAGCATATTGTGGCCATAGCCTGAGAATAGGAGCAGCCACTACAGCAGCAGTCAATGGTATGGAGGATGCACTAATTAAGACCCTCGGTAGATGGAGGAGCCTAGCGTATCTAGAATACGTGCGGATCCCGAGGAATCAACTCGCACAGTACTCACAAATGTTGTGTCAATAGCTGTATTCACATGATGCATGGGCACCTGGAGTCTTCGGGGGTAGCCTAGATGAGACATGTGGGGTGGTTGTGTCATTAACATTGTTATGTCATGTGGGTCTCTTCAGCTGTATGGATGTTCTTTCAAACTTTATGCTCACAAATTAAGGTGTACATGGATTCAGGTGGCGAAAGGGGGGGGAGTTAGGGGCTTGGGGTGGGGGTGAGGATAGACAGGGTCTTACCTCTCCCCCCGTTGGAGGCAGATGCCGGGGGAATTCCCTCAGCACCTTACCCCAAGCTGGCTTCTGGTCAGCAAGAGGGGGAGGGGCATCCAGCCTAACACCTCCGCCAAGAAAGTACACAGAACAACTGTGGCCACTCCCACGCGGAATTACCTTCAGCAGTAGGAAGGATGGATAGGTGGTAAGTTAGTGAGGGTGGGATCCGAGGATTATTAAATAAGGTTTAAAAGGGTACATTTTAGACCTAGTTAATAAGGAGGATCCAGGATTTTAGAGCGGGGGAGGGGCCGCAGGTGGGCGCGCAGGCGAGCTAGTAGTATTTGGCGGTACGAGGGCCACGTGTCGTCAGTTCAGTCCAAAAAAAGAGCAGCAGGCACAGAAGGACCGAGCAAGCGAGTTGGATTTCTTTTTCACTACCCACCCACCCACACCACTAACCTCTGTCACAAGGGATCCTCCCATGTGGCATGATCGGTGAGAGGCAGATGCCGGGGGAATTCCCCCAGCACCTTACCCCAAGCTGGCTTCTGGTCAGCAAGAGGGGGAGGGGCATCCAGCCTAACACCTCCGCCAAGAAAGTACACAGAACAACTGTGGCCACTCCCACGCGGAATTACCTTCAGCAGTAGGAAGGATGGATAGGTGGTAAGTTAGTGAGGGTGGGATCCGAGGATTATTAATTAAGATTATCAGAATGGTTGATGTTTGATACTACAAAAGTTACCATTAATCAGGTAAGAGAGTGATTTTGTATTTGTTTGCTGAAATCAAATGTCATAACTGCTATTATAGTGTTTGCATGAAGTAAGCTAAAAATAGTAACATTTTATGTTACCTAACTATCAGGCTCGCTCGCCATTTGTGCTCAAGCACACCACTAGTTTATTTGTATATATGTATGGACGTACGTAAGGCATTTTTGTACTTTGACCCTCGCGTTTTTGTGTTAGTTCGGTTGTCGACCCCGTCCCAAATTGCACTAAACAGAATCCTCTGGTTTATCGATCAGTACCCGTATCACCCTAGAAATTGAATTGTTTACCGTTTTGAATTCTTTTGCGGGTGCAGTTAAAACTTGACAACTTAAGGGACTTCCATTTCTATTCGAGTTAGTGGCGGTGGTAAGTCAATGCGCTCTTTGTCATGGTTATAAGCCGTGCGCACAGTATTTACCTGAAATTACATTGTCCACTAGACTACTGCGAAGGTAAGTCTGTGTAGGTGCATGTCCAGCTGTGTCAAAGCATTGTGTGTTACAACCACTACTTAGCTAAAGAATATCACAAAGAATAACGTGTATTGTTTTGTTGTTGTTTTTTCCTTCAATTCAAGCAGTTGCAGAGAGTTGTTACTATGGCACTGAAATCCCTTTACCCTGTATGCTAAATTTAAAAACTTGACCTTATTTTCAGTAGCTTCAGTGTTAGAAGTCAATAAAAATAGTATAGTCTTTAGGCTCGCTCGCCATTTGTGCTCAAGCACACCACTAGTTAATAGTTTAAGTATGCAAATGCCGGAAATCATTTATGTTCCTCCAGCTAGAGAAAATATTTTATATGCAGTGATGGAAAAGCCCAGAGGAGATAATGCAATCTGTGAAGTATTTAAATGTATTGTTGAGAAGCTGAAGATAGAAAGAAGAAATATGGGAAGAGTAATAATATTTTGTAAGACATATAATAATGTAATTTCGATATTATCAGTTTTTTAAATATTTCACTGATCCAATAGGAGCTCCAAATTACATTGTTAACCGAGTAGTGGATATGTACACTCACTGTACTCATGAAAGTGTGAAGGATAAAATTATTGAACAATTTACCAAGCAATCATCCTTACGTGTTGTGATTGCTACAATAGCATTAATTGTTATGGGAATTGACTGTCCAGATGTGCGGCATGTCATACACTGGGGGGTTCCTAGTGATGTCGAGATGTATGTGCAGGAAAGTGGCCGAGCAGGAAGAGATGGCCTATTATCATGTGCTACAATTTGGAAGACATCATGAGCGGGTGTAAGGCGCCCAGGACATAAACGATTAATCAAGTGACAATCGAAGGACCAGCTATCGAACACACTACTCAATTCTAAGTCCTAGCTATCACCTAAGAACTAAGCTATGCACCAGACAGCACTTCTGTCACTACTAAAGCTCAGTCTATCTAGACACAATGCGACTGACTAACTACTACGATGACTAGAACACTAACTGAACTAAGTAGCAAGACAGAGATCTCTACTAGCGAGGGAGCAGAGATCTTGCACTAGAACTATTACTGTACAAGGACAGCTAGGAGAGAGAGAATGTAACTTTGACTTTCACAACTGTAATAATACTACTACTAAGAACTACATTACAAGAGTATATGAAGGGAGTGACTAGAACCAAAGTAAACAGTGGGTTTGTATGAGGTAAGTTGAGAATGGAATATGTACATGGGAAAGAACAAGATGGTGAATGTCTAAGTGTATAATTGAATGCTGCTTGGGAGCTTGTTGGAGTTTCTATAGGTGATAATGGATGAGGGTTTGTGTAATGCAGAAGTCATAGGTGGGATGGGCTCATTAACTTGTTGGCTGTGGCTGTGTGAAGGTCTAGGACCTGAACATACTGGGCGGGGCGAGGAATGGCTTGATTAGGAGGAGTCGATAGATTCAGCAGATACTAACAAAACAAGCCGATTGATTGCTCGGTTGTATTCTTTTCCATTACATATGATGTCAGCAGTCCTGACAAGATTATCTGAACCCGGGTACAGTTTCACTATTCTTCCTAACGGCCATGTTCGCTGAACGAGAGTGTCATCTTTCACCACCACAATGTCATCAACGCAAAAATTCCTACTTGGAGTCTGCCATTTGTTCCTGGCTTGCATCGATTGTAAGTAACGTGTCCTCCACTGAACCCACAAGTCAGCATTTATTCGGTCAACTAAATTCCATCGCTTGAGAAGGCTTGTTGAAGATGTGGTGTTGGCACTGGAGGGTGGGGCTATCAATGGTCTGCCTATAAGGAAATGCCCTGCTGTAAGTGAGGTTGGACCGTCTGCATCCGTAGCATCCAGAGCCAGTAGTGGGCGGCTGTTTAGAATTGCTTCAGCCTGAGTCAACACAGTATTGAGTTCTTCAAATGTTAGAAGATGAGGTGCCAGGTTCTTGCGAAGAAGAACCTTCATTGCCTTCACTCCTGCTTCCCAGAGTCCACCAAAGTGTGGAGCCCGGGAAGGGATGAAATGCTAGTGGAGCGAGTGAGATGTGGCCAGATGGGAGACAGCTTCTTGTGTTGCTTTGGCTTTCAACAGAGACTGGATTTCATCTAATCATTCTTTGCATGATAAAGTTTGATCCATGATCTGTGAAGACATGAGATGGAGTGCCACGTCTATTACAGAATCTCTGAAATGCTGCTAAGAATGCCTCAGTACTTAAATCTGAGCAGAGTTCCAAATGGATAGCTCGAGTGGACATACATATGAACAGACAAGTGTAGACTTTGACTCTAGTAGGTTTTCGTGGATTGCCTCTTTGTATTATGTATGGCCCAGCAAAATCTATTCCAATTCTTTCAAACGGTGGGGAGGGTCGAGTTCTATGAGTTGGCAGCATTCCCATTTGCTGGTGGGCAACACGAAGATAAGACTTCTGACACACAACACACGTACGACTGAGAGACTTCAAAAAGGATTTAACGTTGGGAATATAGTAATCTTCAGCTAATGTTTCTAGGAGTGTAGATGCTCCGGGATGATTCTTCTCAACATGAAGTGAACGAACAAATAACTTGGTGAGAGAGGAACGTAAATTCAGTATTGTGTAGAGTCGAGGTTGCAGGGGAGCCAGATCATCACGAACTCTGCTTCTTATGGTGAGAAGTCCATCCTGAGACAAATATAGGTCAAATTTGAAGAGAGGACAAGACTTAGGAATTTGCTTTCCTTTCTTGATGAGCTCAAAAGTATCCATATAAACTTCTTCTTGAGAGAAGCGCAACAAGGTACGCTTGGCATTGTGGACTTCCTTGGACGTGAGCACTGGTGATTGCTGTCGCTTCTGTGAATGGGAACAATTGTACATGAAACGCTTGCACCAGGCTACTACTCTCACTAACTGGGAAAAGGAGGAATACTTTTCAAACAAACTACTATCTTTCATCACTGAAATTCTTAGGATGGGTGTTGGTTTCAACTCTGGATCATCAACGGGTGTTTGTGTAGAGAGAACTGGCCATTGTGATAGTGCCTGCACTAGCCAAGAAGGTCCGTGCCACCAGAGTTTAGAGTTCACTAGCGCTTCAGGATCTGCTCCTCTGCTTGCGATGGCAGCAGGATTGTCAGAAGTTGGTACATGGCGCCGCTGATATGCTAGAACTATATCCTGGATCTGTGTCACTCGATTGGCTACATAAGGCTTCAGTGAGCTCGGAGACTTGCTGATCCATGACAGAACAATTGATGAGTCAGTCCAAGCATAAACATGCTCACGTGGGAGACCCAGGGATGTAGCGACAAACTTCAACAAGTTAGCGGTGAGAACTGCTGCTGACAGTTCGAGGCGGGGAACTGTTGTTGCCTTGAGAGGAGTGACTCTAGTCTTGCTGGTGATGAGAGTGGTTGAGACTGAGGTGTCTTCATAAACTGTCCTCAAATACACAACACCACCGTATGCCAAAGTTGAGGCATCTGCGAAGCCATAAATTTGTTTAGAAATCACATTGGTGTTGTTGTGTTGATTGAAAGGTCTATTGATTGGGAAGTTCGCAATAATGGGAAATTGAGATAGCCATCTCTTCCATTGTTCTAAAATCGTTTCTGGTACTTCTGTATCCCAACCCAGATGCATAGTCCACAACTTTTGAAGGAGGATTCGTGGTTGTATAGTGGAAGGTGAGAAAAACCCCAACACATCAAATACCTTGGCTGTTGTAGATGCTATACTTCTCTTAGTTGCAGACTGCACATCGGGCACTTCTGGGATGGACACATGAAACTGATCTTTCTTCACATTCCAGTGTATGCCAAGGGCTTTCCCAGATGAAAGAGGGTCACAAATTTCCAAATCGGCCTTTTCCCGTAGTGACTCGGGAACTATCTTCAAGAACTCTTCAGAATTGCTACGCCACTTACGTAGTGTCATACCAGCTGAAGACAACAACTGACAAAGTTGAGCACGTAGACTATCTGCTGCTTCTACACTATCTGCTCCAGACAAACAGTCGTCCACGTAAAAGTCTTCTATTATCACTTCAGCTGCTTGTGGGAACTGAGATTTCTTGGTGTCTGCTAAATGATGAAGCACTTGTGTTGCTAAGAACGGAGATGATTTTACACCAAATGTTAATCTCTTCATCTTGCAATCAGTCAGGCGACCACGCCTTCGAACAAAGAAACGGTGAAAGTCTCTCTCGTCAGGTTGCAACTCTATCTCGCGGAACATCTTGGAGATGTCCGCAGATATGGCGATACGATGTGTCCGAAACTTAATGAGAATAGCTGGAAGTAAAGGATAGAGATTTGGACCAGCAAGGAATTGATCATTGAGAGAGGTTCCATTCCGTGTTTTTGCAGATGCATCAAAAACTGCACGCAATTTTGTGGTGGTCAATGATTCCTTGCTAACACCATGAACTGGCAAATAGTACATCTTAGAATGTGACAGATTTCTTTCTGAATAGGGAACAATCTCAGCGTGACCCATTGTGAGGTATTCTTCTAATACTGACTGGAATTGTTGAAGTTGTCCTCGGTGATATAGAGTTCTTTCATTTTGTGAGAATCTCCGAATTGCAGCAGGTTTTGATTCACCAAGTACAGGAATTGGATTCTTTCTTGGAAGCCGTCTGAATACCGGCCATTGTCCAGTACTTTGTGCGTCTGCTGAAAGTGATCGAGTGCAGCTTGATCTTCAGCACTATATTGTGAATGATCAGACTTTGGAACCTGATCCATCTGCCACAATTTTTGGAGGGCTTCATCTAGAGTGTGATCAGTTGGTTGAATAGTTAGCACTGTTTTTGACTTTGACAAATTCGATCCTTCTCCTCCTAAAGTCCATCCAAATATGGTCTTGGTCAAGGTTGTAGTTGGGTTAGAGTGCTGAGTTGAGCCTCCTATCACACAGTCTCCTCCTTCACGAATACTGAGGAGTGCATCTATTTTTCCTCCCAACTGAGGATCTGCTAGTGGTGTTTTCCCCTTGACATTAGGCAATTCCAAAATTTCTTCGGCATTAGAGGGTGAAGGAGCATCTGGAATGCTTGGAACTATGTGTGCTTCAATAGTGTTCTCAGCACCATCTTGATCATGAATAGAAGAGAGCTTGACTTGTGCTATAAACTTACTTTTGAGTGGAAATGGTCCAAAGTTGAGGGTGCGATTGCATGGGTTCTTTTTCACTTTCAAGCGAGAGGCCAGGTCTTCCGTGATGACACTCGCGCATGAGCCATTGTCCAACAGCACTCGAGCATTCTGTCGATAATTTCCATGTGTGACCATTGCTATCGCTGTGGTTAAGTAGCATGACTCTTCTTCTTCGCTGATGAAATTCATTGAAGCATCTCGACTATTTTCAGCAGAGTCAGTGGAGGTCGTCTCCTTGTGAAGCAAGTGGAGGTCGTCTCCTTGTGAAGCAAGGTGTGGTGACGAGCGTGACATGATCTGCAACCATACACAGACTTGCAGTCTCGAATCATGTGCTTATTGCTCAGACAATTTAAGCAATATTTGTGGTCTTTAACAAATTGATATCTCTTCTGTTGCTCCGATGACTTAAATGTGTCACATCGTGAAATAGTGTGTCCTTCTTCTTTACAAATTGCACACTTCAAAACTGAGGGCAACTGCGTCTTGTAGTTGCTTTCTTTCTTGACATCTGAACGATTTGGAGGTTTGTACTTCCTTGGTGGGGCTGCTGATTGAGTGGCACATTTTGGTCCACCATCTATCAAGTCTGAATTGGCTCTTGATTTGATGAATGTGAGTAGCTCAGTCATTGTGGATGGCCTTTCAGAGTTCATGCCACCAACGTTCCATTGGTGCCTCAAGTCGTCTTTGAATTTGGACTCCAGTAAAGTTGCAAATATGGTTGAGTAGTCCAAACCATCACATTCCTCCAATCCTCTGAGGTGAGTTTCCCAGTGATCAACTATGAAGTTTAGATCCCTCTTGTTGTAGCCAAATTCTTTGTCAATCATCAATGACAAGAGGTGCTCTCTGTAAATGACTCTAGATTTTCCGTATTTCGATCTAAGTGCCTCCATTGCTGTTTCAAATGGTTTGTCTCCACTAGATGCTCTTTTCACCAACTCCTTCGCTTCTGGTAAAACCATGGAGTTCATAAGCAGACAAGCCTTTTCTGCTTCATCTAATGAGGGGTCTTTGGCTATAATTGCTTTGAACAACTTGACAAAGCGTCTCCATTCCAGAGGCTGTCCATTGAACGTAGGCAGTTGTAACTTGAATCTATCCTTAGTGTAAGTAGGTGGGGCTGGAATGGCTATTGAAGGTGATGAGCTTGTAGTCTCGGTATCCTTGATTTTTTTCCATAGTCTTGCGAATTGCAAAGGTGAGCTTTTGACTAACTGCACACAGCTCTTCATCCTCCTCGTACATTTCAGCTTCAGTTTGAAACCGACAAACATCTGGTTCTCTTGTCTGAAGTTCTGAGGAAAGGAATGAGGTAGATAGATCTTCTGTCTCCAAGAGATTGTACACTCTACGAAGCAGAGTTGCTCCTTGCTTGTATAACTCCGCTCTTTCTATTCCATCTGTCAACTTGAGTATGACAGTTTCAATTTCTTGTCGAGTTTGACCTCCTGATGCTGATTCTGATGCTGCATTGAAATCTGTAACACTTTCCAAAGCTAGAATTTCATATCGCACTTGAACAGTGTCTAACAAAGTGGAAGATCTGTTGGCCTCCTCCAACTTCTTCTGTAGCTCTGAAACTTTCAACTTTCGTGTGGGGACATCCAGTAAAGCTTGGGCCTGTGAGACTATACGAGTGATTTGCCCTTTCCTACTGCTTCGTTTATCACGAATTGAGCGTATATCCATGATAGCTTCTATTTGACTAACTTCGTCTTCAACGGAAAGAGGCATGATATTTCAAGATTTTCTTGATGAGTTCTAATAAACTATAAACTGAGAATAAACTATAAACTGAGAGTGTAGTTCAAAAATAGAATGAGTATTCTCACGTAGAATATCACAATTAACGAGTGTTCCAAATCAATATTATTCGAGCTAAAGTCACTGGCTGGGTATCCGGCTCGAAGGACCATAAACCATGAGCGGGTGTAAGGCGCCCAGGACATAAACGATTAATCAAGTGACAATCGAAGGACCAGCTATCGAACACACTACTCAATTCTAAGGCCTAGCTATCACCTAAGAACTAAGCTATGCACCAGACAGCACTTCTGTCACTACTAAAGCTCAGTCTATCTAGACACAATGCGACTGACTAACTACTACGATGACTAGAACACTAACTGAACTAAGTAGCAAGACAGAGATCTCTACTAGCGAGGGAGCAGAGATCTTGCACTAGAACTATTACTGTACAAGGACAGCTAGGAGAGAGAGAAGATAACTTTGACTTTCACAACTGTAATAATACTACTACTAAGACTACATTACAAGAGTATATGAAGGGAGTGACTAGAACCAAAGTAAACAGTGGGTTTGTATGAGGTAAGTTGAGAATGGAATATGTACATGGGAAAGAACAAGATGGTGAATGTCTAAGTGTATAATTGAATGCTGCTTGGGAGCTTGTTGGAGTTTCTATAGGTGATAATGGATGAGGGTTTGTGTAAGTATGCCACGCAGCACATGATTGACTACTGCTCGGAGAAGAACGTACATTGTAGAAGATCGTTTTTATTTGAGGACTTTCATGACTGCAGCTTTAAGTCTAGTAAAGGGTGCAAGTGTTGTGACATCTGTCAGAGGAACTGTAACTGTGGAAGTTGTGATGCGAACATTAATTCATTTATCTTTCCCTTTTTCATATCAAAATAGCTTACAAAATCATTTTAATCATAAAAGTAATTAAACGATGATGATCTTAGAACTAGTTGAGAAAAATAAATATAGCTAGTTGAGAATTTAAAATTAAGTCATAGTATGTTAGAAAAATTGCAGATAATCCATTTCTTTAGGTCTGTTTGGAGTAAACTTCTTATAATGTTGGGATTTAAGTTCGAAAATGACTTGTGAGTGCGTGATCCATTCTCAAACACATCAGACTCCATCAGTTGTTCTACAATTAGATGCAAGTCCTTCACTACTGACTTTTCAGCGTGCTTGCCACTAATCAAAGACACTCCTGCCTCATCGTCATATGCAGCCAAAATGTCACTAAGTAACCCCACACTTTTTCCTGCCCTAATGATGGCCTTTTCAGTTTTGTTCGCACCTAATCCAGATATAACAGTTTTTACAACTCTGTTCATATGCTCCTTATGCAGGTCAGCACTGATGTTACACCCTCAATACCCATGCACATTCACAAAGCGACTCCATTTAAGTTGCTCTGCTAAATTTGGTGGCAGAATCACAAAATATTGTGTGAGCATGGTGAGTGCTTCCAAGGCATAATTTTTGTGTTTAGTGGCCTTAAATATGAGCATAAAATACTTCCATGCCAGCATTACACGTGTCCCATCTCCTTCTCTGACTGAATCCTTAAAATAAAGATAAAATAAGCCCAAGCTCAAAACTTCCCGTGAGTCATATATTGAACTAACAGCACTGTGATCTTCAACATTATCATCCTTAACATCACCCATTCTACCACCATCACCGCTATCACTATTCTGTCCGTCATCATCAACTAAAGTGTCATTGCCATCATCACTCGCATGTGGTTGGTCACAAAATTCTGCAGCTAAGTCAACTTGACAGAAGATGCAATATTCATCAGTGCTGACTTTCTAACTGAGTTGTCCTCCATCCATAAGTCATGGAATATGACAGAATCACTGGGTATGTCATTAATATGGGACATACCGAGATGTGTCATGACTGCACTGACTATGTACCCAGTCGTTACAACTTCAATAAAGTCTTCGATTGCATTGACGTCACTCTTTACCTCTTTTTTCACATTCCTTCTGTTGATTAAATTTCTAAGTTGATAAAGAGTACCCCTCTCCATTCCTGATTTTGTGTCATACAGCCTCCTCCACATCACCTAATAAGACAAGAATTAGCAGGTATGAATTCGCATCTCAATCATATAAATTAATTAATTTTTGTGCGTGTGAAAATTGTGGAACTGGAAACTAATTTAATTTAATAAAGATGAAGTAAGTTTATTCACATCACGGAACACAAAATGTTTCATTCAAAATTTACTACCAAGTAAAAATATAAAAAAAGCAATAAAAAACAGCAACGAACACAACAAGTATGTGACTATCAGTGGGTGCGTGTGCATGTGCAAGGTAGAAGTGTATTTCTTCATATGTCATTGACAAGTGAATTGTAGCCTTTAATAACCAACCCATTTTGGCTGCCAAATATATTATTGATTGATATCACGAGTTTGTTGGTTTGCTTTACAGTTCCGATTAAAAGGAATTAACCTGAACTAATTAAAAACAACAACAACTATCAAAACAATTTTTGTCAGAAATCAGAACGTCATGTCTGTGAATTTATTATGTATAAAGAAACAGCATTTCAAATTCTATGGATTGTCAATGAATTTACTTTATTTAGCTCAATGCTGAATGTTAGTCATCTTATAAGATACGGGCAATTATATCGGCAAGATTCCTCGTGAGTGATAATTAAGTATAATTAATGTGAGAACTTTGAATACCTAGTAACTCATGCATACACCAAGGGTAACCTTGCAAGATAAGCCGATGGATCTTCTTGATTTTATGAATTCATTAGTGTGTAACTGTTTACTTTCAACATATCGTTGACACTGTGAGGCATACCATTGTTACTAAGTGCATCTTTTCATGGGTTGAATCAGCTGGCCACCTCTCACTATAAGGCCCACCTCTTGCTATTCAGGGGCATTTAGACCAGTGAGCAGTCTTGATTTTCTGGCACACATATATGAGTGTGTGTGTGTGTGTGTGTGTGTGTGCTTGTGTGCATGACAGACACACACACAAACACACTAACATTACATAAAGACCATGCTTTCCAAGCCTGACATGGCTCTAGCACAAATGATGCAGATTACACTATCTGTTGCTTCCATATAGTGTAAGTCCAAGGGCA
>WLWD01003286.1_pt1 | contig 25199 bp, 14 predicted proteins | sample 6712731 | NCBI WGS metagenome assembly WLWD01 (sample SAMN12718690, study PRJNA576275) | sponge metagenome | isolation source: marine sponge | host: Mycale hentscheli | place: New Zealand: South Island, Marlborough, Capsize Point | collected 2014-11-01 | reverse complement strand
ACCCCAACTTTGTTTTTTGGTAGTGATAGTTTGCCATTATTTAAAGATCAGTCATAGATAGTCGTTACTTTTGTGTGCTCATCTTCACAGTGCATGTAATTTTTATTTTTATTTTTTCGTTGTTGTTGTTGTTTTGAAGTATGTGTGTTGCTTATCTTCCCCTCAGGGTAGGTGAGAGCTTCCTGGACCAAGTGAGGATGTATTTAGAGAAAGACGTATCTCAGGACATTAATACTATGACCACACCCACTCTGAACCTAAAGCAGCTCAAACTACTCTTCCAGAAGGACTGTGCGCAGCTGCACAAGTGAGTTAGTGTATTGGTTAATATCAGGTGGCAAAATTGTTTATAGCATTACTGTTATTATTATTATTATCATTATTATTATTATTATTATTTTATTATTATTATTTTATTATCATCATTATTATTTTATTTATTTATTTTTGATGTGGTCGTTAGTTTTTGTTATATATTTCCACTCTGTGTATTTCTCACAGGCAACTGAACAAGGTCATGGCTCAGTTGGACCTTCTGAAGTCTTTATTTGATCATGTTGGAGGAGCCAAGCATGGCCACGCCCACTTCCTCAGGCATCTCTAACTTCACTTACAGAAGGACTGAGCACAGCTGCAGAAGTGAGTGGGTGTGGTTGGTCTATTGGTTAATGTCAGGTGACAAATATTGTGTACTGTACTCATTTATAGAGCTGGGTGATATACCGGTATTATAGTTTCATTGCGATAAAAACCCGACATCGCGAAATGATATTTCAATTGCATTTGCACGATATTATCGTTTTCTCAGAAAACCGTTGGTACGGGTCGTTAAATTAATGCGGGGAACTTCACACGCATGACAGATTAAAGGAACAGCTGTTCCGTTGTTTGTAAACATGGCCGTAACGCGGTACTAGCAAAGTTTTTAAAGTAGCTAGCAATGGCTGCGAGTTCAAATTCTGGCTTAAGGAAGCCAACACAGTCTTGCCCTAAGGACTAACTTTGGACTGGAAGCTGATGAACACGGCAAGCTCAGTTTGGATAAAATTTACTTTGTTAAGTATTATTTATGAAATATCGTGATATATCGCTTTATATCGCAATAATGCAGGTATGTATCGTATCGCCTGTGATTATCCAATATCGCCCAGCTCTACTCATTTATAGTATTATTTTTTTTATGGTTATTATTGTTGTTATTATAATATAATATTATTATCATTATTATTATATATATTTTTTTTTTTGATGTGGTCGTTAGTGTTTGTTATACATTTCCACTTCTCCGTGTATTTCTCACAGGCAACTGAACAAGGTCATATGGCTCAGTTGGACCTTCTGAAGTCTTTATCTACTTCTTCCAAGAACAGACGTTCGGCTGAATCAGTGAGGACCAGCAAATAGTTACTTGCTAATAGTTAGTAGATTGGGAAATAATCCTTCACTAAATATGAATCTCTATACACGACATGTTGTCCAGAGTTAACATGACCACAGCGGGCATTGCTCTGGATTGATCCTATCTGAATTTATTATCTATGTGTATGTGCGTGTGTGTGTGTGTGTGTGTAGGATGACTACGATACTCTTCCCTACAAGTTGGAAGATTGCAGTAAGTCAGTCAGTGGCCTGGGAATCACAGTGAGTAACGATAAATAACAACAACAAACAATTACTTGATGCATATTTAAAAAAAAAAAGCATGGCTTCGATCTCGATGCATAGTTTTTAACACATGGCTAAAGGCTGGTGAAAATCTTGGTCGTGTGACATTAGCTAAAGCTAGCATGATCCAGTCAGTCAACATCAGTACATACATAATATTAAGTGTGCACTTGAAGTGAGCCGAAGTGGAGTAGGCTGGTGAAAATCTTGGTCATGTGGAGTAGTTTCATTCTATTGGAATTATGTTCTTCCTCTCTCTCTCTCTCTCTCTTTCCCCAGGCCTTCCAGATGTTGCGTGAATTGTGTGTGTGTCTATGACGGGGAAGATGGGATCTCAGTCTCTACAGCAACCTGTTGCTCAGCTCACCACCAATGGACCTGGCGACTCAAACTCACTGCCGAGAGAAGACTCTGAGGAAATCGAGTTTGAATGCAAGTTGGATCAAGTCATTCAAGGTACATGCATGTATATCTCTGACCTCACAACGCACACACAGTAATGTAGAACCTCCATTATCTAATCACTTAAACACACACACATACACAAACACACAAACACCACATCAGGACAGTATGAATTATACCAATACATAAACGCACACACAAACATACCCTGCATTTGATCCACAGAACAAGGACCTGGCACTCTCAGTTCTGAGCTGTGAATAAGATGTTTTGGATTGGGGTTTCTGGTACTATAAATATCATCATCAATAGCTCATGAATCTCATGTCCACTCTGTATTAGTGCCAGCTGCCTTTACAATGCCCATATTCATTCTGTGCTGCATTTGGGTTGTTTATGGTTGTGTTTTTTTTGTTGTTAATTTTGTTTTTATTTGGAATGTGAGTCATACATATATGTTACAATTTTTTGATGCCATGACAACATACTACTTTTCTTCTCTTTCTTTCTCCCTCTCCCTTCTCTCTCCCTCTCCCTTCTCTCTCCCTCTCCCTTCTCTCTCCCTCTCCCTTCTCTCTCCCTCTCCCTTCTCTCTCCCTCTCCCTTCTCTCTCCCTCTCCCTTCTCTCTCCCTCTCCCTTCTCTCTCCCTCTCCCTTCTCTCTCCCTTCTTCTCTCTCTCCCTCTCCTTCTCGCCGCTCCCTCTCCCTTCTCTCTCCCTCTCCCTTCTCTCTCCCTCTCCCGTCTCTCTCCCTCGTCCTCCCTTCTCGTCTCCCCTCCCTGGTGGCGCTCTCTCCTCTCCCTTCTCTCTCCCTGCGGTCCCGCCTCGCGCCCTCATCGGGGGGGGGGCTCCCATTCTCCGCCCGAGGGGGTCCCTCTGCCCTTCTCGACTGGCGGCGGGGGCGGGCCCTTGGCTCTCTTTTCCCTCTCCCCGTCTCGATCTCCCGTCTCCCTCTCTCTCCTCTCCGCTCGCCCTTCTCTTCCTCTCCTCTCCAACTTCTCAATCTACCCTCTCGCTCACCTTCTCTCTCCCCTCCTCCCCCCGCAGGGCACTGCCACCACCCGCCCCCACGTACTATTGCCCCCTGTATGTAGGCCTGTATATACTCATTATTCCGTTGGTTCATCCGTGACCGGTCCCGCTTTTCATTGGATATTTCCCAGCGATGAGAAATTTAAGAGTTTCTGGGTGCTTGGTGTGAGGGGGACTTGTAAGTTTCAACTTCGACAGACACTGGGTAGAGGAGCAGGTCGAGTAGGGGGCAGTGCATTTGAACACCACACCAACTGGCTGCAGCGCGTAAGAGTCCGGCGGGCCGAAAGGACACCTGGTCAGTCATTGTGGCGTGTGCTGAGTGGGGACGGGGAAGGGGGCAAAGGATTACTTCTGGTTCAGGGAGTGGTGTGTGTGTTTTGTGCCAGGGGGAGGGAAAAGTGGTTGTGCAGTGTATCAGTCAGTCTCTCTCTCCCTTCCTCCCTCCTTCACATTCTATTCATCTGTTTGTGTGAATATTGTAGTTTTCACGTTTCTGAGTTTTCTGCTTTATTTCTAGCAACCAATTGTATTCAATGTTGTAGTCCAGGGAACGGTTCTGTCAGCTGACCCAGCTGATACGGAACAGAATGAGGGCGGGTTCGGACCAAGACTAGGACAGTCTGTCTGTATTTGTTGGATCTTGGAACATGGGAGACGCTGGACCTCCTCAGGAGATAGCTTCCTGGGTACAGTCAGTAGGCTGGGGGAAGACGTCATGACCAGTGACCACTCCCCTGTATTTACCATCTTCCAGATACATGGCTTCAAGCAGTTTGTCCCTGACTCAGGTATGCACTGTGTACACTGACTGGTAGCTGGGCCAGAGTTAGAAGTGTTGATTTTGGAGAAGTGTTGGACAAACTAACTGTAGAGTAAAGCCGTAATTTTTCACATGGATGCTGATCAGGAAGGGTGAAGGGAAGAGGGGGGAACGGTCTGGCCTGTGCTCTAATCTCAGGGCTCCCATACTCTGTATATAGGCTGGGATATGTGTGTTAGGAGAGTGGGAGTATCCTCTATTATCATCCAGTGTGTTTCATCTGTCGGTCATCTTTCCTATTTCACAAAGTGACATTTTTAAACTGCCTAACTCACCAATTTCTACATACATGCACACCACACACATTCACTTGCACACACACACATGTACACACACCCATGCATGCATGCACACTTGCGCCCCTAACATTATGGTCTCTACCTCAGGTTTAATGAGCAAGAACAAGAATGCCCTGATCATCATCCACAACTGCAATGCAAAGATAGCCACCAGCAGTCGCACTACCTTCTACATAGAGTTCTTCTCCACATGTGCGGAAGGTATGACCCGCACGGCTGCCAATAAAGACTGGAAGCATGTGAGCGGAGAGTCCGACATCTGGCCCGTCTGGAAGGCCAGTGACCCTTTGACCTCCATTCGTCCCATCATTACTGAAGAGGCGTATCTGGAGCAGCAGCATCTGCTGGTGATGCTCAAAAGTCAGGAAGGAGACGAACCCTACGGTAAGTGGAGGATTGTGAGGGTATGTATTATTAGTATAGTCAATTATGTCAATAAGGGAAATAATGTGGGGGAAATGATGCAATATTTTTGGTTGCTATTGTGTGTGTATATGAGAGGGGAGGGGAGGGGAGGGGGAGGGGAGGGGGTGGGATTTCTATTTTTTGTGCAACTGGGCTAAAAAGACGGTAGTTTTAATTTTTTGTTAGAAGGTAGTGTTTAATCATGGGCTTTGACTTTATCAACCATGTTGGTTGAGGTATTATGTATGTATGTATATACATATGTATGGATGTATATGTGACCGGCTCCCAGAAAATCGACCATTTGCAAAAAAAAATGAAAATTCATTTTTTAGCTTCAGTAAGCCCAAAATTTATCAGGAAGTACGATGAGTCCTTAAGCGTTTTTCTCCGACGCTTCTCCGCAAAGATACAAACAAAAACACTACACGCGTTTTCACCAATTAACCGTTCGTTTTTACGAGAAAAATCACTTTACTGCGAGACGCCTAAAGTCCGTAAATTTCTCCGCGTCACGGTTACGCCCACATTTGCCGGGGAAAAAATTGCCGTTTGTTTACTCAAACCACGTTCTCTATAGATTTCTAGCCTTTTGGCCTTCTTGTTCACTAACTGGATATGCTGTAGTGCAAGCTGTCAGCACCCAGAAGGTTTGTAGCGTTAGCTATTCTCTCTGCCATATTGGTCGACACTATTAGGCTGGAGCTATTTCGCGGGAGTTGTTATGGTGACTCTGTGATGACGTTTTTTTATAAGTTCAATCACGGACCGCTTCAAAAGACAAAGTAAGTTTAGTTAATGAAAACGCTATCTACTAACGCTGAAATTTTGCACAGAAGTCGAAAAACCCTTGTACTTACCCCTGTTAAAAAAAAAAAAATTTAATCCAGAAAAAAAAAAATTTTCGGCTTTTTTCGGCCTTTACGCGTTTCAATAATTTATTGCAAATGGTCGATTTTCACGGAGCGGGTCATATATATGTATCTATGCACGTTGTATGTATGTATGTATGTGTGTATGTATATATACAGCTGAGTGCTGCCTGGGTCTGGAAGATGCTATTGGTGGAGAACCTGCCAAGCTTGAGTCTGTGTTAATTCACCAGGGACATCATGTGGGCATGCTTGAGTAAGTTTGGAGGTGTGGTTGGGTTGGGGGAGGGGTTAGAAGGAGGAAGGAGGTTGGGAAGTGCTGGTGGTAACTGGTACCCATACGTTTTTTTTTGCAGTTATTGACCACACCCACCTACTAGTGATTAGATAATCCATTTCCAGTTACTGTATATTTTTCCTTTTTATCTCACTTAGAATTTTGATGCATGTGAAGCTGGACAGCTACAGGGAGAAGGAGGAGGAGGAGCTGTACAGTGATGTCAACTTTATCACACAGGACGAACCTAGTGAGTTAAATTTCAGGATTAAGTTTCAGGTGTGTGAGTATCTCCTGGCAATCAGTCTAGCTTACAGTAGGAGACAGAATAAAGTTTCAAAACGGCTGTCGCACGATTAAAAAACGGGAAAAACAGCGGTTCTGTTCGACTGGCATTACTGTTTTAATCTTGTGTGTGTGTGTGTATGAGTGAGTTCCGGTGTTTAAACCATGTACACATCCTTACATGGTCATTCTTCCTGGAAGTGAAGGACTAGTTGTTGAAATATGTAAAACTGGTCTCAAGTCAGTCATTATAGTATGTGTTCATTTGACATGTGTATCCCTAAAACCAACAAACAATAAACAAATGTTGCCTGCTAGATGACGGCTCCTCCCTCTGGAACAGTTCAATGTACTAGAGTCAGTACAGTCGTGTTCATTGTTGGCTCTGTGGCTATGGTGGCATGACATTTAGCTGGTGTGTATATAACAGACAATATAATGTTAGAATTTGGTTGTGATGAAGACACTGTAGTTAGATGTGAACAGGACTAAAGAAGTCAAGTTCAGAATTGACCAAGCCAGGTGCTTCAACTTAGTGTTGACAGAGTTTTGGTTATAATTGTAAATTCTCGGCTTTGTGGGCCTTCAAGCAATACAAGACTGAAACAGTAATGGTGTACCAGCTACATATATATGCTGGTCTACAGATGACATAACCGGAAATTAAAAACAACAATAGACAAAGAATATGACAAAGGGATTGAGCCCTTTCAACAGTCTGGGTGTTTGCCTCCTGCGAAGGTGTTGATAGGTGGGTGGGTGAATGGGTGAACAAACCACAATACCTTGGAATAGATTGGAAGAGGTTTGAAGTGATAGGTGGGTGGGTGAATGGGTGAACAGACCACAATATGTAGGAATAGATTGGGAGAGGTTTGAAGTGGATTAAATAGATAAATAACAGATAATAATAAATAATAAATAGGTAGATACATAAATAGGTAGATACATAAATAGGTAGATAAGTAGGTAAATAGATAATTAAGTAGGTAGGTAAATAGATAATGGGGAAATAAATAGGTAGGTAAATAATAAATAAATAATAAATAATTAAGCAGGAATATGGTGGGTAAATAATGACTAAATAAATAAATAATTAAGCAGGAAAATTAGTTTAGATGGAAAGCCAACAAAGATAGGTCACAGGAGCGTGGGCTCGCAGGCCGGAGAGGACACGCTCCTTGTGTGTGTATGAGTGAGTTCCGGTGTTTAAACCATGTACACATCCTTACATGGTCATTCTTCCTGGAAGTGAAGGACTAGTGGTTGAAATATGTAAAACTGGTCTCAAGTCAGTCATTATTGTATGTGTTCATTTGACGTGTGTATCCCTAAAACCAACAAACAATAAACAAATATTTCCTGCTAGATACGCTTCCTCCCTCTGGAACAGTTCAATGTACTAGAGTCAGTACAGTCGTGTTCATTGTTGGCTCTGTGGCTATGGTGTCATGACATTTAGCTGGTGTGTATATAGCAGACAATATAATGTTAGAATTTGGTTGTGATGAAGAATGCAAGTTTTGAGACTAGTAGTAGTATTGACTGTCTCTTACATTTCTCCCTGCAGTGACTACACTTGATAAACCAGGAGCAGTCAGATCTCACGGGAGAGTCACGAGCTACTCTGAATGTGACACACCCTCCATGAACGCTCGTCCAATGCAGCCCGTACCGCGCACTAACAGTCAGTCAGGTTCAATGGATCGCCACAGGATGGCACCCGCCCAACTTCCTTCCTCTTCTCTGCCGCCCCCTCCTCTGCCGAGCAGCAGAAAGTAAATGATTTACTTATTTCACTATGGTTGTTTGTGAAGCCTGTAGTTTATGCAGTCTAGCTCACTGTGTGCTGGTCAGTAAATTGAATTTTACTGCTATTTGAATCATCATTGGAATCATTATCCCATTTGTTTGTTTGTTTGTTTGTTTGTTTTTGTTTGTTTTTGCAGTAGAGAAAACTTTGCTGGTAGCCACTCTAATTCAGTGCCTAGGCTTGGTTTATCGCTGCCTGTATGGCAGCAGCAGCAGCAGCCACAGACTCCTGTAAACCAGGACAGCAGTCGTCCACAGATCCCTAATAGGAGAGCAACAGACAGGTATGTGCTGGCTATGTGGTGTAGTGGTTGTGTCCTGGGTTCAGGGCCTGAGTTCAAGCCCCACTCTGGCATTTTTTCATCTAGTTTTTCTTCCTCTGCCTCCTACCAGCACCACCAGTCCACCCAGCTGTGATTGTGTATTTGGCATTTTCTGGGGTGCATATTCAAAGCCTTTTCTCATGAAACAGCAATGGTCCAGGTGGGACTTCAGGTGCCTGCACCACTTGCTGTGAGGAAAGGCCTGTTCTCCTGCGAGTTCCTAGCCCGGCTCCAGGAGCTTTGCTTGCACGTTTAACAGTGCCTGAATTTGATGACAGTGTACCCATTCAGCTGATTATTTACAATGCTTTACCAAACTAAACGTATTATTATATTCATACACATCCTTTCATATTAGTTATTCCTTGAAGTGAAGGCTGTTCTTGCACTAGCATTGGAGGAAGAAACTCTGCAAGTAGGCACTTGCACCAACGTAATCGGCTGTAAGAATGTGATGAAAATGCATAATGCAGTAATTTGTAACCAAGCCAGACGAATTATGTTATATACCTGACCACCTGTAGGAATTTGTACAATTCCAGGAGCACCCTCTCCTTGGTGTAGGAGTCGCTTGACTAGGTGTTGAGCTGCCTTGCGCTCTACTGGAGTAGCCGGTGAAGTCATTGGCTGACAAAGAACATCCTTCAGCGTTACCTTGGAAGGTGAGTTTATAACATGATGTGTTTTGCAGCGATTATGTAGGTGGTGATGGTAATCTTGCAGTTTCACCATATTGCCACATTTTCGAACGCACACAAGAACGGAATCATTCAGAAGGACAGAAAGAAAGGACAGAAAGAATGCTGAAGGCGTGGATATTGTTGCACTGCTGAGTGTATGTCTGTAGCAGCATGGACACTGCAGGGAATAACTGACTTGTATGTGTTTACTGCAGCAATGAGCACAAACAGTGTGATCACACGAAAGGTGGACAGGACTCCTGACTATATCCAAGCAGATAGGACAAAGAAGCGGTTGTTTCAATGTGTTATGGAAGGCTACTGGGCTCAAGCAATTTTTCGCTGCTTCTACAAAGCTCTGGAGATGACTGGATCCATAAATGAAGCTGCTGTGAAGAAGGTAACTTTTTAAAAAATTCGACGGAGAACCGATGTTTTTTTTTTTGCCGAGGAAGAAATAAACGCAACTGCTGTGAGGTACTGTCGCAGTCCCGGCTGAAAGCTATTTTAGATGCATTGGGCACCTGTGTATGCTATCTGAAGGTTCTAGCTACACACCGAATCACTGATGACACCTTACCTAACTTTGTTCCAAGTCCTTTTAATTCTCCCTGGCCAATAATGAGTTTTATAACTATTTGGTTATCACCGCTAATGTGATTATTTTTATATCATACAATTCTCTAGGAATGAATTATGACACTTACTGCACACTGTCAAATATTTAAATTTTTGTTGTATATATTTCTAATTACCGAGATTCAAATTACCGTGTGATATTTTGGGACCAATATATATTACAAGTTTGTACTAATTTTCATATCACTCTCAATGATTTATTAGTTTTATGTTTGTGTGAATGATTTGTTCTTCTGATATCTGTCTAACTGAGTGTTATCATGTAGTATTGGTCCAATGGAAATTCAGCAAATAAATGGGAGAATAGAACTGAATAATACTCGATACAGTAGAAACTTTGGACTGAGAACAATTTGGGACCAGAGGTTCCTCTGCGATTTAATGAAGTTAAGCAAGGAGCTACTAGCTTGGTGTGAGAGTGTTGACATTAACAGGATTTGTATTTAGTAACTATGGGAAGGCAAGACAGGAGCCAGCAATCATCCTTCCTCTACATAACTTTGCCTAGTATCAATACTAGCTCGTGCAAGTTGATATGTAGCTGGTGCAATGCAGAAGAGAAGCTAAACAAAGAGACATTTGTCTCACCTCACTGGTAGTTTCTATTCTGGGACCAGCACAGGTGATACGGCGAGACAATAAGATGGCGCTACCACACTAGTCTCGCGGCGCCCGACCTTCAATAAAAGAGGTAAAGGGTCGGGCGCCGCGAGACTACTACCACACTAGATCACAAAAAATTACTAGAAAAAAGAAGTTGAAACAACAAATCTGGTCCCACGCAACCCAACCTTCAGCGGCCCCCATCTCCGAGATTAGCTACCACACCGTTGTAAGAAAAGAATGACTAATTCGACTGACAAAACTCAACTGCTATCGCCGTGGGTAAAGGGTTTATAAATTAGCTCGCTTATCGGTGGTGTGACTTGATTGTATCACGTGCTATACGTTTGTGGTGGGGCTGAGTTACTGCACTCTAGAGTTTCTTCGCGTGTTGTCTGGCTCAAGTGAGTTTGTCCAGCTGTGTTAGAACTTGCATTTGAAGCAAGTATGCATAGTTTTAAACATCACTACGCGGGAAAAGGGTCTGGTAGTCTGACATTGAGTAGTTTGTTCTTGCTTAGTCAGAGTTCTTTTGTATTGCCATGAAGAAATGTTGCTTATGCAAAACTATGCTGGGAAATGCTGCCAGTTAAAATTTAATGGCACTGATATTGATTCTTGGCTAGCATATTATTCACCTTTAAGCATGACAAAAACCTAAGGTACCATGCACAATGGCCCGTGCACAAAGCAACAAATGTATCTTACTGCTAAGTGAAACTTCCAACTGCAGATATCTTAAGGTTAGCTCCAAGTCACTGCTTAGCATAACTAATGGCATCACCTGAAGGAAGAGTTTTGGCACGGCTGTTGGAGAGTTGTGCACAGAAATACTACACGCACAAAATATTGAGCAGTCTTACGTCACAGGATATGACGTCACCTATTGTTTGTGGTCTCCCCAATTAGCGAGGGGAACTGAAAAAACTGCTCAATGTCAGTCTACCAGACCCCTTTCCCGCGTAACGATTGGTAAAGGGTCTGGCTACGCGAGACTAATTAGGGGCATGGAGGGTTGTTTAGATGCAAATAACAAAAGAGATGTGTGCAGTCTTTTAACATGTTATATGTAATCTTGTGAACCATACCTTTAATTTAATCATACTTTTATCATACTGCTTGCCTGGAAATGGTCTGGGGACAGTAATAAAGTTTTCAGGTTTGCTACAGGAAGGTCTGTAGGTTGTACCAGTCACATGACTAATCTCAAATTGATTATATAAAATGTTTGAGCATTAAAACTTCACTGCACTGGAAGTGGTGGTGACTGAAATCTGAAATAAGCCCTACAAACTGTATCATATGGAGTATAAAGATGCACATAAAACATGAAAGAGCAGCAGAAGGCCATCCTATACTTTTATTTGAACTCTCAGAATCCACAAGCAGCAAACTCACTCGCTCCTCTCAGAAAAGAGCTTTAAGTTCTCCACTCACAGCTCAAAGTCCCTTGATAACAGTGTTCAAACAAGCTCTTCACGATAGTTTTAAGCAAATTTCCCTAAGCAAAGTTCCTAGCTGACAGTTCATGTAGACATCCATTAGTTCATGATTAAAATACACTATTGGTCCATGCTTCACTAGTTGCATTCCAATGGAACAGGGAAGTACTGTAAGTGTCTCCAGATCCTCTATCTTGCTGTAATTGGCAGGAAGAGGGAGGAATATCTGGCCCGCAAGACTAAAGTTATAATAATAGGAAATTTTTCTCTTTTTAACAGCAATATATTTAATTATGACTTAACACAACGTTTCGGCTTCTTGCTGAAGTCCTCTTCAGGGGTCAACTGAGGTCGAACTCTCCATGGTGGTATAATAACACAAAGTAAACAGCAAGATTTCTGGAGGGCACGCTTACTGGAGGGTGATTTGTATGCAGCATAAACAGCCAGCATCCTGGAAGCTATAAAATACCTAAACCTATGTCTCATGACATAGGTTTAGAGCTTCTGTTAAAAAGAGAAAAAATTCCTATTATTATAATTATTTCAGTCAAGAATGACTGAATTATTGAAAGACTAAGGTCAAATTCAAGGTTTAGGTGATAATACGCTAGCTAGACCATGAGCTTTTTCTCAGTATTAGTTTTCACTAGAAAGTTTCATAGTGATTTTGAGTCATTAAAGTTTAATAATTACATATTTGCCAACTGTCATGAAACCTCCAGGACCATCACACGCTTATCACTTAGCCACGGTCCACAACGGAATTGTACTTTTTTTATCATTTGTCTTGGAAATTGAACATCCTATCTGCTTACTTTGCATGATCCGCAAAGACGTTACTTAGCTAATCCACCAATAGTTGTTGATTGCATAAAGCTCACGAATGCTTCCACTTTTCTAAAAACTTGGTTCAAATTACAGTGTTCGTTTCTCTCGAAAAATTGTCATGAAATACATATAAATTCAATTGGAAGTAAAGTTGCCTCACAATTATTAATCATCCATCAGCAACCAATGGCTATTGTTGCCGGTTCATTACCTTAAATTATTATCATTATTTTTTCACTAATACAGGGTTGTGACGTTCAGTCTAGAATTAACATTGAATAAATAAAAGGAATAGTAAATGTTTGAACTGATTTGTTTAGTATAGTTAAAGATACACTTCAATATTTTGCACATGTTGATTAAGATAAATCAGACATTTACGGAATTACAACTATATGTTAAAATAGATAGTGGTCTGATATAAACAACACAAATTTTTTTCCTAACATGATAGGATGTAGTTATAATTTCTTATAATATAAATATGTTATCAAATATACAGATATAGCATGGGTCGCCATCGTTATTCAGCTCCACACTGGGAAAGTAGCAACAGAAGACTATACAGGTCAACGCTCTGGGAGACTCATTGTTCATATATCAATCAACCTCAATGTTTCTCTAATACTCAATATCTGTTAATAGCCATCACAATTATCTGGATTTTCAGAAGGAAAACTAAATCTCAATATTTCAAACTTTGTACTGTAATAAAGCCACGAAAGACAAATAATAAAGCAGAATTGTTATCTCTAGCATTGATCTGGTCCATTTGGAATAGTTCAATAAATATCTTAAAAGAAATTCATTCCAGAACTACTTCACTAAAACAGAAACTCTTATTACTATGTGGAGATGTAGAAGCCAATCCTGGCCCCTATAATAAAGGTAATTTAACCTCTATCAAGTGTGATGTTAAAATGTAGTCAACCATAACTACAGCCACTTGTAAGGCAATCAATATATTAGGTGAAGATAAATTTCAGTTTTTCTTTATTATATTTCAATTGAAATGTAAATTAGATGTATTCTCTCACTTTCACAGGCTTTTTAAACAATATAGAATTAAAAATATTTGGTCGCCACCAGGAATGGAGCCAACCGCTTGTTTTACACAAGCGCTCTACCACTGAGCTACGACAACCAACCGGCAAACTAACACTCTAATTCTGTATTTATACTGTTAAGGGGTACTGCTATGCTACACTCTCACTCTCAACAGATAAATGACAATTCTCTTTCTTCAAAGATTCTTTTTATTCGTTGAATTTTTTACTCAACTAATTTATCACTTCATAATTTCTTTCTCAGCCCTCTTTTACTCATTAGATGTATTGTCTTACTTTCACAGACTTTCTAAACAATACAGGACTAATAATATTTGGTCGCCACCGGGAATCAAACCCAAGAAGAATACATCTAATGAGTAAAAGAAGGCTGAGAAAGAAGTTATGAAATGTAAATGTTCATCAGAGCTTCAAATAGAATTACGAAAATATTCATACTCGACATGTACAGCATTGGTGCAGATTATTAATCTACAGACATTGGAACATGTAGTAACACAATTTTAGTAGCAAAATTTCTCACTTTATATCAGTTATATTTCTGATTAAATTCAGTTAAACAATAAGATATTAATCATTAACTATTATTTTACTTATTAATATGCAAACCATATTCCCTTAATTTTTTCCAACAACCTATCTAAAGCATTAACCTGATGTGTATTTAATAGTTTAAGGAGTACAAATATAATACACTTAAGAGTATTATATAGTGTTCAGTGTTTCATCCAGACATTCTTGCAAGGGGGGGCAAAATAGAGTTTTGAAAATGTAAGGGGGGGCGGGCGGCACTGGTCACCGTGGGAGTGAAATAGAATTATTGGAAGGCCTATGTCCTACATTAAAAAAACATAATCTTATCTAATGAGGTCTGCATATGTCAGATCCTGACAAGTTAATTCAGCTACTCATTTTCACCTCCACCGTCTAGCAATTTTCAGTCAACTGTGACATTCACTATTTAGATGCTTTTCACACACTATTCAACTCTGACTCTCACCTCCCCTTAGGTTTATCACACGTTGATTCACACTTACGGTTGCTGGCTGGCTATAAAAAGGCCAGCCCTCAGCTCACCGTAGCAGTTGTTGAGTTTTGATCTATACAGATTCTACAACTTCCAGAACCAGAACTCTAAGCACTCGTAGTCCCTGACAGCTTAAGATAGTCTCAAATGGATATTCGCTCTTTCTTCTGTGGTGCAAGCTCTTCAAAGTCACCTGGCCACTCAAGTAGCAGTGACACAGAAGATAAAATTGACAGCAATCAATCTGATACTGAGTTTTTGGAGCCAAGTCCTGCCAAGAAAAGATTAATTGTCCATGAGAAGCATGCAAAGGAAAGATTAACTACACATGAGAAAAGCAAGAAAATCACTGCAAGCAGTCGAAAATACAACAAAAAATGGGAAGAGAGCTTCAATTGGCTGATGTTTGATAAAAATTTCCAAGGAGCTTTTTGTAAGGTTTGCAGGAAGAGATGAATTTCTCTTCAAAGAACAGGAGGAACATGGATCTCAAAACCTTTCACGAACTGGAAGAAGGCAATAGAGAAGATGAAAATTCATGCGAAGAGTGGTATTCACCTCCTATCATGTGAAGCAGAGATGGCTGCAGCTACAGCACTACAAGAAGGGTCAGTCATTCAGCAACTCCAACAAATTAATGATGAGGAAAAGTTGAAGAACACAATGGCCATTAAAGCTCTAATTCGTTGCACCCATTTTCTAGCTCGTCGCCACATTCCCCACACAACAAATTTTGATGAACTTATTGATCTAATCGTAAGTTGTGGTGCAGAAGATTTAAAGCCCGGGTTCCTTGAAAGAGCTAGATTAAATGCAACCTACACATCTAAAGTTGCTGTTGTTGAATTTGTTGAGGCAGTTGGCTTATGGGCTGAAGAATGTTTACTGAAACGGCTTCGCCAAGCTTCCCATTTCAGCATAATGGCAGATGAGTGCACTGATGTGACGACCACAGAAGAGCTTTCAATTTTCTTCCGCTGGGTGAACATGGACGGTCAACCTGTTGAGCACTTCTTGGATATAGTTCCATTGAAAGCTACTGATGCAAAGACTATTTATTCTGCCCTTGTTGAATTCATGAAAGATAAAAACATACAGATTAGCAAGCTGGTGGGTATGGGATTCGATGGAGCAGCTACTTTCTCTGGGAAACACAATGGTGTGCAGAGTCTCCTGAAGAAAATTTCACCTCATGCACTTTTCGTACACTGCCATTGCCATTTGCTACAGCTAGCATGCGTTCAAGCAGCTAATGCTACCAGTGGGATAAAACATGTGTACATCACACTCACCACCCTCTGGAAATTTTTCCACTATTCTCCTAAGCGAGCTGAGAGTCTCAAAGCAGTACAGCAGGTGCTTGACTTACCTGAGCTGAAAGTTGTGAAACCATCAGATACTCGCTGGCTGTCCCATGAACGCTGTGTGAAGGCAGTCAAAGCTAGCTACAGTGCAATTGTGACTGCTCTAAACAATATCTATGAGCAGACACATGCACCTGAAGCTCTAGGTATCAGTAAAGCCTTATGTAGGCCCTCAACTTTAGTGGCCATATACCTCCTTGATTATGTTCTGCCACAAGTGGCGAAGTTGAGCAGAGCTCTCCAGACTGAGAGAATAGACTTGACAGCTATCACCCCTCTTGTTGATGCCACTCTCAATACACTTGATGATGCCATGTTACCTGCTGCTAACTGGGTATTAGAACTGATGGATGCAAAGAATGAGATCGAAGAAGTCACTGACATCACGTTAACCACGGAAAGCATTGCTACATTCCAAGGACAAGTGGCTGAACCGTTTATCAGGATGCTGAAGGCAAACATATCCAGCAGATTTATTTCACAAGATATTGTCTCCTCATTTGGCATCTTTGATCCGAAGAAAGTGCCAGCTGCTGACTCTTCTGACTTCCATACATATGGTGAGGACTTAATAGATGTACTATTAGCTCACTATGGTGCAGAGCTGCCTGCTAAGACTGCTGGTGGAGATGAATACACCAAAGAAGCTCTTATTTCCCGCGAAACCCGAGAGGAGTGGAAAACATTTCGAAGCTACTTATCGAAGAAGCCGAAAGGTAACCTGCACTTGCAGTTGAAAGAGCTCACCACAAGTGATATGCTTAGTGAAATTTTTCCAAACATTAGCACCCTGGCAAACATATGTCTATCTATCCCTGTCAGCACTGCTTCAGTGGAAAGGAGCTTCTCCAAAATGAAACTAATTAAAACACGAATTCGAAATCGAATTGGGCAATCACAATTATCCTATTTGATGAAAATAGCCATGGAGACACCCGAGACGCTCTCATCTACACAATTAAATGACATTATTACAGTATGGAACAAAAAACCTAGACGAATTGCTGTGTGAATATTGTTTATTATTAATTTGGTTTACATTTTTTTCTTAATAAATATCGGTTCTTTCAAAAGGGTGGGGGGCACTTAGAATCCAAGGGGGGGCATTTAGAACCCAAGGGGGGGCAAATGCCCCCTTTTGCCCCCCCCTAAATGAAACCCTGGGTTGTCAGCTGCTTTTGGACTTTAATGGTAGCAGCTGCCTGAGATGACTGATTGATAGGTAGTTAAACTATTTTTCATTATGTTACATGCTGTCATATAATTTATAAAACAGCTAACTACCAACAACAGCTAAATACTGACTAAAATATTTATTGGCAATATCCAAGTATAGGACAAGTGATGACTTTGAAAAGTAAATATGAAACATTCTAAACAAATTATAATTACATAAGAAACCATTACAATTAATAAAAAATTATTTCAGTGAATTAACATATCAGCAAAACATATATTGCACCTTTACATTAATTCTGCAATGAAATAATTACTTTGTATATCTGTAAAATTATATTTTATTTGTACAATTTACACTATAATTTTATCGTAGATCAGCCTCTCAGTAACTATGAACCTTCACCTCGAGTATATACTGCTGCCTCGGCAAGTTCTGAACAACTGTATGCTTATGGTGGTTATGTTGATAACTTTGATGAGAATAAAAGACAACTGAGAACCGTAATTCAAATCTATGAGTGCTCTACAGAATCCTGGAAAGAACTTCCAACATCTGGTACTCCACCTCCTGGAATATATGGCTGTGCAACATCTTATTCAGGTCATATTCTCTACTTGTTTGGTGGTTATGATCATACATCATTCCATGCTTCACTACATCAGCTAGACACCAGATCTATGACATGGAAGCAACTCTCACCACAACATGATAGTGGACCCATGAGGAAATCTGATTGTCAAATGATATATTATAATGATTCGTTAATTGTTATTGGAGGCTGTGGCATACCATCAGGTGAACTACAGTCAGGATCACAATTTACTAAGAGTAAATATTATCCAGATGGTCGTGGCTATACAAATGAGATTCATGAGTACCATATTTCCCAAGGTAAGTCACAAATTGTATTTCAATGTATTTGTCATGATTTATTTTATACATATTAAAATACAGTGTATATTAAGGGTGGCCGCACATAGCAGCGCTCACCGCCAGTAGATCCGGACATTAATTTATTCTCTGCCAATACCCCACCATTGGATAATACGCGAGCAGAAACAATCGCGTAGTTGTAGCAGAAGTATACTTTGCGAAGTTGTGGTGTTTTAGTTTAGCTTCTTGTTGTCTCATATTCGTTTACAGCAACTCTCCATACGTCGTCTGTGCTCACGCGGCAAGGTGCACCAGGCTGCCTCTCCTCCAGTAGCCGATCTCCGGACTCTGCGCACCTGAACTCAAGCGGATGGATCCACCAGGCTCGATTTCTGCGGAGCGAAGACTTCTCAATCTGCGCAGATCTAATACCTTCACCTCTGGCTATCTCCAATAAACTGCTCTCTCTTCTGACTCTCTTGTTATTGTTGTATTGATGTTTGTTTACCCTTGATATATATAGGCGGGCTCTTTTTAGAACAAATACAAACTAATTGAAAAAAAAATTGCTCGCGTACTCTTAGTACGAGATATAGGGGTGGGGCTATTTCTTAAGAATTGCGAGTGGAATTAAAGTTCCAAATTTTGTATTAGTTTTTCTAGGAATCTAATAATGAGAACGACACAAAAATTTTACACACGGGTAAACCAAAAAAAAATGAACTGCACCGCAAAGAGAATTTTTCAATATAATATTATAAATAGAAAAAATTGTGAATAAATCATAAAGTAATATAGAAATGGATAAGAACTCGTCTTGCAGTAGATTATCAGCTCGGCTAGTAGTGCACCAAATTGCGGAGCTCCAACTTACCGCACCGCTCCAAAAAAGTGCTACAAAGTTTTATAACCAGGCCCCGATATTTCCTCCAGATTCGCTCTAAAATTAGTGAGCGGCTCCTTCGGCAGGTACTTTGTCCTTGTGTTGTAGTGGAGAAGCCCCTGTAAGTATACAATAGTAGTAATCGTGCATTGCAACCATCAACCATCGCGGTGTGCGGCCACCCTTAATAAAGTATTACAGGTATAATTTCTTTAGAGTTTTGCAGATTTAATGTAAACTATTATCGAAATTATCATGGATATTATAACAACAGTTTTATATATTTGTGGTATACTTCATTTAGTCATGTAGATGTGAATAAAATTTAATGGTTTCAGACATAGAGGAACTATTACCCTTTTACATGGTAAATATTTATCAGGAATAATTATAAGGATGTAATCAGACATGGTAAATTCAAAGTTAAAATGCTAATATCTGTCTTTAGCAATGAACTTTAATGACTTTTCAATTATTTCTTTCCAACATACATAGAAACTAGAATAATTTCTATCTCAAGTTATGATTATATTGAGTATGTATTAGTGATTGTTGAACTAAGAAATTTGGTTTATTTATGAATTTATTTGTAGTGATAGAATGGAATGACATTAATTTAAACATGCCAATTATGTATTGTTGTATTTAGTATTGCTTCTAGGATGACTCATTTACTATTTATTCGCACAATGGGCACCTCTAAGTAGTACTTGCTCTGTGTAAATAGTAATAATAAAGTAATTTATATGTGACTGTGTCTATCAATAGTAATAGAGCAAATTTGTTAAAATAGTGGACATACATTTAGTAGTTGCATAAGTGCTGAGGTGTTTGAGAACACATTTTCTCAAAAAGTAAATAATTTAAATTTTTATATTAGTTTGAAGCAAATTTTTTTTATAAAACACACAGCTAAATACTTAATTTATGTTTGTGACTTATTATAAACATATTATCAGAAAAATTCTGTGAAGTAATTAAGATTAATAATTTTTTGCTATATAAAGTGTTCATATAAAATGAGGCATTCATTGTTTGTACTTGTACTAACATAATGTAAGTTATTCTTATTACTCCAATAATATCAACCCAAAAATTTGATCATTGGTAAATTACTAGTAACAATCAATACAATATTTTTTAATTATAACTTGTATAATAATTACTACATATAAGGCAGCTCTAGGTTATGTAAATGACAATTGAAGTCTTCATAAAATAGATATCTTAAAATAACTTACCAAATCAATATTTGTATTTAGATACATGGTCATCTCCCTTGATCACTGGAAGTAGACCTGCTCCTAGGGTTGGTTTTACAGTCACCTGCATTAGTCCTACACATGCAGTCTTGTTTGGTGGATGGGATGGTGGTACTACTTTTGCAAGCGATTGCCAGATTAATTGCAATACAATTTCCTGTAAATTATTGCATCATATCAATCAGCACACTTTCAACAATAATTCTATTTATCATCATCACACAGCCTCAGTATTTTTCTTTTATCAGATTAAGTTCATAATGTTTAATTATATTCATTAGTGGGCATGCTAGTGGGTGTGATCAATCCCGGTTTTTCGTTCTGGAAAGTTGGCAACTATTGTGTCCACTTATTAAAACTTTCTATATGGAACTAAATAAAAAAAGCAAACATTTTTTTATAATTCAGTGTATTAATTCTCATTGACCTGGATGAGTTCTCATTGAAGAGACTAGTAAGTTTGCAACTGGCCATTGCTAAACAGCAAAAAGAATAAAAAAACAGGGAGGGAGAGAGTACACTGTACAAACAAAGACATGTAGTGGTAGTGCATGTTGTAGTACATTATCTAGTATATAGATGAGTCAGAGTATGATACGGTGAAATACTTCATAACCTGGCTAATTTATTTTCAAGAGCCAGAGGGAATAAAATATCAAGCCATATCACTCTGCTGAGTGTAATATGTGGTTTATTCCACACTAGATATCTTCACTACTGTAGTTAGTAGCCCCGCCCCCTCCTTTAGCATCTGCTCAAACACGGGAGTAGCTACACAAGAGGAAGGTAGCTTAAAAACAAAGAAAATTGACAAGTTCAGCAAGTGGCTATAACTACAGGGGTAATGAGCTTGGCAGTATAGCAACAGGGTGAAATATCATGAGTTATTTCACAAGTCATGTACCTAAACATATCCTTGTGAAGATATCTAGGGTGGAATAATAATTATATTTTTTTTAATTTATTAATGGAACACTTCAATGATCCTATTAAGACACAAAGTTTCCTGACTCAAATATGTCTGATGTTTTAAAGTGATTACTAATGTTTGTGTTCACTTTTATACTCTGAAATTCTTTTATGCTTACATTATTATAGCAAATATATGATGCATGTTGTCAGGAAACTATCCAGACAGCAACATACACACGTCGCCATGAAACCAGAAATGTATAACGGATGTATTATGATTATTGTTCATTTTGTCATATTTTATATCATTGCACATTCTTATCATAATTACTGCACATTATTTTATTCCATTCAGGCAGATCAATTCAAGCATAGACTGCTTGAATACTTTAGTTAGTAAAGCTACGAGAAATAAAAATATCTTCTAAGCAATGTATATACTGTGATTGGACTTACTCAGGTGGCAGCAAAACACAGTACATGTTACAAACATAATTGATAGGCTTTTTAAATGCAGCTGATACTTTTGGATATTGTTATTATATTTAATTAGGCATGAAGAAGTGTTTCAGTTCTTCTAATAATATATATATTGTAAAGTATTTGTTTTATTATACATTCTATTCTTGTACTAATAGCGTTTTACTAAGCTTGTGCGTGGAGCACAACAACCATCTATAAGAAGTCGTCATGCTGCTGTTTGTCTTGATTATAACAACAGCAATCCACAGTTGTTAGTAGCTGGTGGACATCATGGCAAGGCTTTAAGTGATGTTTGGTGTCTTGATGTACGAGCACAGAGTTGGCAACAGGTAAGATCATAGTATAGTTCAAATAAGAATAGCTATGTAGAAGTAAATAAACTTAACTGATGCACATAAGATATGATCTTTAAAAGAAAAAAATGATGTTTATTGTTTGAACTAAAATGACTTTAGTAGTTCTTAATAACTATTATTATTGGATCATGTATGATTCCCTGATAATTGGTGGCTAAAAGTTCACCAGTAAAGAACTTTGAGTATTTCAGTCAATTCTATTTCTAGAACTGATTAAATAGTTTAAGTTAAGTTATACTTTTCATAGATCTAATTAAGTATATTAAGTAGTTTGTCTAATCTCTTTATAATTATTACACAATTTCATGTATGAAATCAAAATATTTCGTTCATTCCACAATCCAGCAGTTCAAAAACAATACATTTATTGCACATACATGAAGTACTATGTGAGTACATTCCATTTTACAATATTTAAGTACAACTTTTTTTTATCTTTTGCAAGGTGTAGGTTAAATTCTGAGCACTTTGAGGTTTTATATTTACACTGTCTGGATAGAGTAGCTCTTCTTCTTTCTAACAGTATAAGTTTGTTGTCTAGGAAACTATCTGGAAGCTCGCGGTAAAAGTTTTCTTGAGATTTCCTAAAATGGCTTTAGAATAATAGCTGTGTTAAATTTGGGTAGAATTTTTTTCCCACGCAGATAGCTGTGATAACGGTCAACATTACAGTTATCTAAAGTTAAACAATCATGTTTGATTTGAAGAATACATATCCTATGCTGCTCATCCTCAACCATCATATTTTGACATGTCTGTCTCTTCAAGATTATAATTGTTAGGTTTCTAGAGTGTAGTGGCATGCTAGTCTGATAGTAAATTTTTTTTAATATAATTTTGTAGAGCATTTATAATGTTATAAAAATCAGAGCTGTCTGTGTAGGTGAAAACAATTCTTCTCAAATTTACTACAGTCATTATTCTAAAGCCATTTTAGAATCCTCTGAATCTCTTCTACCATGAGGTTCAGGAAAGAGACACAAGATTTATCTTGTTAGAAAGAAGAAGAGCTACACTGTATGTGACCGTCTACAGGAAAATCGGGCATAATGCGGGGAACATCATTTTAATTTTTTTTTACACAAATAAGTTCACCAAGACCTGAAGATGAACTCCTCCAAGTTTTAGAGTCACTGCGCGAACCGTTTCCGAGATAATACACAGAACCGCTTCATTCTGCAAGCATCAAAGATCCATTGACATCGAGATTTGGAGCCCCAAAGGCGTTGCTAAGGGCGTGCCCGCGTTAACTCCGTATTCAACCGCAACCGTATACTATTGCTTATTACCGCGCGTAATCCGCCGAGCACAAACAAAAGCTCTACTGTCTTCTCTTAGTCTTCTTGTCTTAGGGTAGCCACTTTCCCCTAATACAGTGTTATTTTTTTGCAGGTATCGAAGGAATGGAGTATTTATAACACCTCTGCAGCCCTCGTTCCGAAAGAGTACCAAGACGGCACTTCGTTAACTACTCACCGCTGCGGCAGCCATGAACTGTGTTGGTCTCTCATTAATTATTCATTTATGATCACGTGATAAATACTATTCATTTGATTGGTCACCAACTCACTCCCCATCCAATCCTGCACACTCCTCAAATATACTTACAACTCCACCATTATCTGGTCATTATTCCAAGCATGCCGTAGACAGAAGAGACAAAAGACATAAAGAATTAGTTAGTAAATATAAATCTGCACAAAATAGTTTAAAAAGAAGGGAAATTAATATTGAAATCTAGAGTTCTATTATATCTGGTTTGCAAGATGAAATTCAGCAGACAAAAACGAAGCTGGAAATGGCTCAAAATAATATTCACAGCATGGAATCATTCATAGATAGTTTGCTGGAGGATCACCATACTACTTTAGATAACATATCCGAACATAATATAGAGTTAAATAAAACTATATCAGAAATGAGGGAGGAACTTTCTCAACCTCCAACTAATTCACTGTCGTCAGACACAACTGATACCGTTTTCACCATAGCTACGAAAACTGGAACCAGATATGTCAATTCTATTCGAGAATTATATTATACTTTAATAACTATTGGCATTCCTCCTGAAAATATTTCTACCACAATATCCACAGTATTAAATAAAATCTGCCCTACAATAAATACTGATTCTTTAAAACTTCCAAAAAAAAGCTGTGCGAAATACATGAGGCAAGCAGAAATGCCAACTATAAGTTCAGCACACAAAGCTTCAAACCTAATTAATACCCCCCAAGGTCACATAAATACCGATGGTACGACTTTACACATGAAAAAACTAATAGGTTGCTCAATTAGTGGAACCGTCATGGGTGTGCAGGAGGTTTCCGATGGTTGTGCTGAAACCATGATTATTGAGCTGGACAAGCAATTAGCTAAATTAAGAAATACAGCAAATGAATTAAATATTCCTAATGCTAACGCTATCAACTGGACATTAATAGTCAGTTCAACATCTGACGGAGCATCGACTCAAACAAAGTTTACAAAACTTCTTCAAGAATATAGAAAAAATGATGAAGAGAAGTTTGGTGAGACAAGTGCAGAAGTGAAAGAGATTGTAGCTAATAAATGTGGTATGCACTTGGGAGTAAATTTACGGAAAGCCCAAAACACTGGCATTCAAACATATGAAAAAAACTTGTCACCCCAACAAGACCCTTCCCTTACTTATGAACTACACGTAGAAGAATCTGGGGAACAACACTCTGCCATCACAAAGAGGGAATACATTCCCATTGACACATTCGTACATGCCTTTTGCAAGCTCTTTGGGCATGTTGGCACTCCTGAATATGGGCAGGGGATTTCTTTCAGGGATTATATTAAATTAGAACTAAGTAAACCTAATACTAGTAATAGAACCACTTATTTGAATAATGTACTAAATACAACTTTAGAACGGCAAGTTGGAAGCCGATATTTTGTAACGGCATACAATTCAGCAAGGATATGTTTTCTTTATCCAGCTGCGCTGGAATTTCTGCAAAATTTAACAACTACGAAGAGCCTCAACCGATTGGAACAATATGTCCTGTTGAAGTTGCAGGATGAAACTATGCTACATAATTTGAAGATTGATGGGCTATTTTTTTACCGAATATATGCAGATCTCACTGACTTAGTTAAATCTAATAAATTAAATAAATCAGTTTTCGACATGAATAAACATTATTTAGAACTTCTAAATTTTCTTGAGGAGGTGAGTAGTTACCCAGAACAACTTCTAGATAATTCTACTCCAGTGTTTGTATCAGAAACACGTTTATATACAAGCACTAAGCTTAATATACGTCACAAACATTCGCACTCACACATAATCAGCTCTATATTTTGCATGAGTAACATAAATAATGAAATATTACTGCCTAGAATTCAAGTTGCGGCAAATTCGATGAAA
>WLWD01002679.1_pt1 | contig 25207 bp, 14 predicted proteins | sample 6712731 | NCBI WGS metagenome assembly WLWD01 (sample SAMN12718690, study PRJNA576275) | sponge metagenome | isolation source: marine sponge | host: Mycale hentscheli | place: New Zealand: South Island, Marlborough, Capsize Point | collected 2014-11-01 | reverse complement strand
AAAAGCGCTGCTGAATATCTAACAGCTCCTCTGCAGTCGGAGTAAATAAAGTTCTAAGCACACACACACGATTAAAATGGATGCAATAACTCAGCTGTTCTAACACGAGGGGCTAACTAACAATATATATTATATATGTATACTAATTACCCTTGGCATTGAAATAATATCTTATGTCTCAAACTATCCATGAGGTCTCTCACCTCTGCTGATCTCCAACAGGTGGGATCCATTTTTCTTCTTTATATTTCATTAAAGGTTCTGTAGACTTCAATATGGCCAGCCATTCAGCATCATACTCCAGTCTATAAGGCCGCTTTGTCTGAACATCCTCCACTGGATCTATATCAAGAACCTACCAACCACATTTCAGTCAATAAAATGTTTAATTTAGTATGACTTAACAAATGAAATGTCTACATGTTCCTCCCTAACATTATCCATACTCCAATACTACTAAGTCCATCATGAACTCATGACAAACACCAGAGCATAGTATAGGCTACAGACTAACTCTTCCCATGTTCAGTATTTCATTAGTGATATACTTGTACAGTCATACATTGTATGGCATCTGCTCATTGGTTTAGCAATATGTCTTTGTATGTCTTTGTATGTATGTACGTATGTTATGTATTGTATGTATGTATGTATGTATCCCATGAGCAATACAATTTACATCTATTGAGATAACTTTTTGAATTACCTGCAAGAATCTCTTCCTTGGCATAACTTTGTCAAGAGCCAGAAACTTTGTGATTTTACTAATAGATTCACTAGTAACAGGACCACCACTGATAAGTTTACAGACTTTGGAATCGTCCATTGCACTCTGACCACCATTGCTGTCTGCAGACACTTCCTTACTGTCCAGGCCCTCTGTCTCGACATTTCCCACTCCTTCAGCTTTGGGACATTCTGCTGCAGAATCTTCTGAAACTGCTTTATCCGCTGGTGACGGTTCACCAACACAACTAAGAGTTTCCTTGTCAATGGTAGCATCATCTTTATTCACAATGTCTTTCTTATTATCCTCTGTTTCTTTGGCTGTCTTTTCTCCTTCATCAGTAGCTGCAACTTCTGATTCCTCCTCTTCTTTACCATTGTTACTGCACTCTGTAGCATCCTCTTTGTTAACAGCTACATCTTCATCCGTATTTTCTCCTTCATCCTGACTTTCCATAGCTTCTGCACTAGTAGCATTTTCTGAACCACTTGAAGGTTCAACTTGCTGTACAGACTCACCACTGCTGTGCCTATAGACTGCAGCAAATTTAACATGCAAATGTCCTGAGAACCAATATGCAGGTTGCAGGTGCCTCAATAGATCCATTGCAGCAGGATTGCCAAGAGAATTAGATGCCATCTGAAAATGGGAAAGAAATGAATTAAAAAAAAGACATTGAAAGTACAACTTCACACACAATACCATTTGGGAGTAAATGACTCCATTTATGGTCATGCATATCTGGTATTCTTAATTTTGCGGCAATGTGAAATTAAAAAAGCTTAATACTAATATTTTTTTAAGATGGTATATCCAATCTGTATGAGGTGTGTACTGTATAGAGTCTACTAAAGAGACTATTTCTAGAATTGGTTCTCACTTCTTCTCCAAAGTATGGCTTCAGTCTGAGAAGCAACTCCTTGTCTCCATATTCATAAATACCCAATGGCCAATCATGTGAGAGTCCAATGTCAACTGTACCTGTAAGCTGACATGATAATAATAATAATAATAATAACAACAACAACAACAATAATAAATATGTCTGTAAGTAATAATGTTTACTTCATAAAAAAACTCAAAAACTCACAAGCTAAACTGAGTTGGTAAAGGGACACTACCTTCAGTTACTAAAATCTAGTTCCATGAAATCAGTTAGGAAAAAGGATTGAAAAAGTGAGTAAAGGATTAGATAACTTAGTAAATCCACAAGGTAGAGAAGCACAATAGCTCAGCGGTGAAGAGCTTGAGAAAAGGCTGGCTAATGAATGTAGGTAGGTACATATGAAGTAGCTACACTTCATAGTACATAGAATGCTACTGTATGGTAGGTACTTGCTGTAATAATGCTAATAATAATCATCACAATAGATAATAATAATAATAAATACTACTACTACTACTATACTAATAATAATAATACGAAGAATACCTAATAATAATTAATAATAGAGAATACTACTACTACTACTAGTAATAATAATAATAATAATAATAATAGATAATAATACTAATAATAATAATAATAATACTAATCATAATAATTCTACAACAATTAATTAGTCCAGTAACTTTTCTGGCAAATATATAACCAATATTCAATATCTCTCATTAAAATTGTCACTTTACCTGTTGTAATCGAAACACATCACATGTGCGCACATGATAGGCACTTCTCACTGTGTTGGGGTTGTAGGGTGGGAATTCAAAGCGATCTAAATAAGTAACAATGTAAAGCATTACATATAGTGTAATTATAGATATAGAATAAGAAGTAGGTAAGGTATACCTAAAATAATTGGCGAGTGAGTGAGACACTATCAGGGGTAACACAATTGAAAATCGGGGATATTTGTTTGTTTATATGTGACCGTCTATAGGAAAACCAGGCACAACGCGGCACCTTCGAATTTTTTTTTTTGCACTTACGGAGTTGTCGGCGTCCAGATATTGATCTCTCCAAGTTTTATCGTCGCAGCTTTAGTCGTTCCTGCTATAATAGACCTAACCGTTCCCTTCCGTCGGCTTGAAACAATACATTTGAAAGAAATCGATCGATCTTTTCTCGATATTACGCACGCCGCGTTGTGCCCGGTTTTTCCCGTAGACGGTCACATATATGTGTGGACGTACATGTGTCATTTAGTACTTTGACCCTCACATTTTTTGTGTTTGCTTCATGGCCTGCCCACCTAAACAGAATCTTTTTTACTTTAGTGATCCCGTATCATTCAAGGAAATTTAATTCTTCACCCCTTGTATTAAGTGTCTCTGAATGCCACAAGACACATTTAGGTCTTAGACTCAATACTGTGCAATAATTCTTTAGAACTTCTTGCCTTTTCAAGTTGCAAAATGTTATCGCGAAAGATTACCATGGTATTGTGACCCTTTACCAGATATAATTTCAAAAACTTGGCTGTTTATAGTAGCTGTGAATGTTTGTTGTTAAAAGCTACTGGTAACTCAGATACAACGAGACTACAGAAATATCAGTACTTGGGAAGTCAAGGTAAGTATGAAGTTCTGTATTAGTTAGATAAAGTACAGTCACAACGGCTATGTACTTATACTTTTTAAAATGAACTCATAGATTCTTTTGAAGAGTTTCATTCGTGCACAGGCTTGCTTGCCATTTGTGGTCAAGCACATCACTAGTAGATATTGCACAATGAATGCATGTAGTAGAAGATGGTAAGGGATATGTTGCCTGATATACTAGTTCATCTTTCCACACATTACATGTACATACTAATGGACATATTGCATGCCTAGCTACTCATTCATTGTACCCATGCTCAGTATTTCGCTCGGCACATGTGGTTCACCTCATTGGTTAGAACTTGTGCTAAGTGGCTCTGTTGGGGGGGAGGAGGGAGGATGTAGTCTATGCACCATTTAGTTATGGTATAGTGCCCCAGAAGGAAAGCATGTGGTTCACTTAACACTACACCTGGGTGGGTGGGTGGGTGTGTGGTTGATAGCTGAATGGAGTCAGCTCAGGACAGTAGTATGAGTTGGGTAGCCCCAGGTACTGGCAGAGAGTGGCCAGTGTGTGTGTGGAGGGAAGATGTCCAGTGGGATAAATGTGCTGTTGACGCTACTGCTGTGTTTCTGCAAGGTTGGGAATAGTGGATGACCATGTTGTGGCTTGCTTGGGCCTACCCAGTGTCAACAGACAGTCATAGTACGACGGTATGAGAAATGTCAACCATCTGGTGGAAGGGGTGATGAAGGCAATCGAGGGAGATGTTCAGAATCTTTCAATTCTGTGTGACACTGCTCACAGTTCTTGTCAGGTGTCAAGCAGGTCTTGTCAATGGAATTAGTGGACATTGGAGAGTGATCCTAGGATGCCTTCCAGGCAGAATTCCGGAGGACCTGTGGAGTAGTGAGCATGCCAGAAGGTTTAGACTGCCTCATGATCAATGCACTGGCCAGCAAAAGAAGGTCATTGCAGTTAGAACTGAGTTGGGAAAGACACACTTTCAGGGGCGGATCTAGGATTTGTTATGAGCCCCCTCATAACAAATCCTAGATCTGCCCCTCAACTACATTCATAACTGTAAGAAAATCCTCGTACACTATGACTAATCTGAATCCTGATATGGCCACTGTTTATAATGTGAGTTGTTGATCTGCATCCTGATGGGCAACAGTGCTGGATCTGAAAGTATTTTATTTCTTACAGAAAGTGATATTGGAATCTTCAAATAGAATTAGCTACCAACACAGAGGGTAGTTAGTAAGCTCAAAGATTCATTTAAAAAGTCCCAAAGCCAGTCTCTCGAAGACTACATTAAATTGCTATTGTTACAGTACAATAAAAACTAATAACAATTTTTTTCCAAAAACTAACTACCTCATTATGCTCATAGTCACTAATCATGCTAGCATATATTAGTGAAATTACTATCATGCTCAAAATCATGCCAGCACAATTTACCAACCTTTAGTGAATAAGTACGCTCAATTATGAAAAACAACAACAACAACAACAAAAAAACAACAACTAATTAACGTGATAAAATGAAAGTACAAACATTTTAGCTAGTGATGAAAGTATATTTATATAATTGTCAAATTCAACCAAGAAGAAAAAAATTTGAATGAGCAACGACCACTAAATTCTGTCCAGAATTAATAAATGCTGCACTTGTTTTGCTTTGGTATACTACGAACTTGGTCTGCCATTTGTATAAGGACACAAGTAGTAAAAATTCTGACTCAGCATATCAATAAGTAGAGGTGCGTTCAAAAGAAGATCGCAATTATTGTTGGAGTAGCTACAAGGAAAAACAACGACAAACAAAAAGAGATTGCTATTATAATTGTATTCCCAGTTACAGGCAAGAAATGCAGCAGCTGAAAATGGGGGCTCATTCTGAAAAGGGGGGCTCGTATGACACCTGTCCAGCACCCCCTAAATCCGCCCCTGACTTTTCTTGAACTTTGGCTGTGTGTATCTCTAGAAGGTATGGTGGTGCTGTGTAGGTGTGATAATTTGGCTGTGGTAGCAATTTGGACTGGGCAGTGCATCAGGTTAGATGTTTGCCCTTCTTCTTGGAACCATGGGATGTGATAACAGTGGTTCACGACGACATCCCAGATTGGACTGAATGACCCAATTCAGAAATCTACACGATGAGACTGGTGGAGTCTGTGCACAAAATTCTATGCATGTGGAATGCCAGCAGACGAGGATACTCTATGCCACTGTGCTGCTTCTTAGGTTACAGAGGGTCTCCACTCCACCATAGAAATACAAAGTCATGTGGCAGGAGTTTCAACTCCACATTTCAGAGGCTATGGGGACTTATTCTCAGCAGGATTGCGATTGCACTGGTTGTTTAAGTCTTGCGTGGTGTGAAGAGTGCAGAAATAAATCTGGTGTCCGTCATCGCATCTGGTAATCAAAAGTGCCTGTAGGGCATAATACTTTAGCTGCACCTGTGAGCAGAATGTGCAAACAGGCAGGGGTTACTGGATATAAAACTAACCATTCACTCAGTGCAACAAGGTTGTTCCAAAATGGGATTGATGAGCAGTTCATTATGTCCAACACTGGACATAGGAGTGTTGAAGGGGTAAGGTACTATAACAGAATAAGTGAAGAGAAGAATCAACATACATGTATGTCATGTCAATTCTGCAACCACTGGACAAACACAGGCTGGTGGTTGCCAGCCTTCAAATCCGAAAAAACAAAAGCTGGATGGTGCACCTTATAGTAACCATGATGAACTATAGTCTCTGCAAAACAAGTCATCTACATTTAAAGTTTCATCAACAAATCCACCAATATTTAATATTACAGAATGCTCATCTGTTACATTAACTACGTACAGTAATTCTTGATTTGGTATGCTCACAAACTTTCACTGCAATCATAACTATGTTTTATTTGTTATTTGCATTTATACTTATTCTTTTAATTAAATTCTTACTAACAGAGAAGTTTTTGCAGGGTGTATTGAAGAGAAAACTATGTAGCGCCAAATCTTTTGATGAAATATATTCACCCCAGATTTAGCAATCCGATTGGACAGTTCGAAGGTACATATCATGGTATAAGATATCAAAAAGCAGTTAGCATCCCATACCTCAAGAATTTGTTAATACCTCAGCTACTAGACCTGCAGCTATAGATGGAGTGAGAGTGGACAGATGATAGGAAGCAGATACAAGTGAGTTATATAATAGAATAACGAAGGTTTAAAGCCAGAGTGAACTAGAAAGTTAATAGGGCATGAACTGCAGGATTAATTTCAATAGCCATAAGTCACGTACTATATATACCCTTTGTAAAGCCATAAAAACAGGTAAAGAGAATTCACATCAATTAATTGGGTAAAGATCACCACTCATACAAACACGGCTATAAATGTATGGCTATCATATCAATGTTGAAGTCCCCATCATCTTGCTGGATGGTTTAGAGTTCCATGGCTACACTGTAATGATGCTGAGGATTCAGCAATGTAAGCAAGGAGAAGAGTAGATTGAGGGTTTCACTACCATAAGTCCTTTAGCAAGTATGAAAAAAGTTTTTATTAACAATTAAATTTAACTTCATTATTGTCCAAATATTTGATTAAAAAAAAGTAGCAACATCCTTGATACTATATCCATGTACCAATGAAGACAACATTAATGGAAATGAGTGTGGCTAATAGTAAATGGGTGGAGCTTAAGAAAAAACAACACTGTTACTATGCCCTTGATGTTACATATCTAACTGGTCATCACAAACTCTGCCAGTGAAAGGGTTAAAGGTGTATGCTCTGAGCAATGAAGAGAATTAATGAGTATGTACATACATACGTGCGTTACAATTCTTGCACTAGGCAGCATTCTCATATGTTATGCTAGATCTCTTGAGCATTATAGAATACAAGAGAAACAGGACAACGCCCACAATCTTACTTTTTTCATAATCATGAGGCTTGTAGATGCCAGAGATGCCAGCTATTCGAAGACCTCCATACTTGACCACACCTGCATTGCCCAGGTAGAAAATGTTGGGAGCCACCCATCCTCCATAACTCCTACAATAACAAACACCACATTCATCAAATAGGCCTAGCCACGAACTGTATTACTGATCTTTTCCCATTGACAAGCTTAATTAAAGCTGATAATTTAAGAACTACAGAGTAGTGGTGGTAATCACAAATTTCAGTAACTGGCACTGTATGTTTATACACATAGTGTAAGAAAATACATATCTGAGTTTAGTTAGAAGTTAGTATTTCTAAAATACTTAGTGGCTTGTAACAGTTGGGGCATTGCCACCTTCAAAGGCTAACACCTCATGCAGAGGCTTCACCTTTTCTTTTATTTTTCCTTCCATTTTTTGCCAGAAATAAAAAATAAAAAAAAATAAAAAAAAGAAGAAAAAATAAATAAAAAAGGTAAAAGGACTTCAATCTGAGCAAGTTCATACCTAATTCAATGGTTAATTGTCAGTAAATCAGAGCATGACAAATAGACAGGACAACCACTAATAACCCTCTTGTACATGTGCACTACATTATACTAAACACTCTTATCAGGCAAGTACCAGATGATGGTTTTGAAATACATTCACAAAGTTGAAACTAAAAACAAGCGTGCTCCCTGGGTCCCGAGATATGCAATTATAAAATACCAGCGGATAATATAAACACCATGTGCAGTTCTCCGGTGCAATTGTAGCAATGAGATTAGATTTAGTTCAATTGGCTCTATGCCTAGCTATTGTTGCTGGAGAAGAATGCAGCCATGGAGACATTAGAATGACCAACAGCTCAGTCAAACTAGACAATGATACCTACTCTTTGGCAGGAGGGGTAGAAGTGTGTGTGAATAGTAAGTGGGCCACTGTCTGTCAGTTGCAATGGGATGGCACTGATGCTACTGTGGCTTGCAGACAACTAGGACTCTCTTATGCTGGATGTGAGTTCAATAGTACAACCGGTTTTAGTATGTACCAACATAAGAAATAGTTAATTACCAAATGGTTAATACAAACCACTAAACTCTGCATATAAACAATAACCTGACAATCTGTTGTTCTACTTCTGTGTTCATTCTGATCTGATACAACTGCAAGACAACTGTCTCACTCCCAACACCTATGGAAAAACCTTTTTTAATTTCATTTGAGTAATTTTCTCATTGTTTACACTCCATTTAAGTATCATTAGCTTGTCAGTAAACAAGCAGTCCAAGGAAGCTCAATCCCTTGAACTGCATCAATGTCACCATTTCTGTCCTATGGCCAATATAAACATTTTAAGTCCATAGGTTCAAATCCTTCAGCCAGGTCAATATCACCTTTACTGTCCTAGCCGAGTCAAGGTTTGTTTTCAGTCCTGAGTTAGAACAATGGAGGTGTTCAGTAAGGAACTGTACTATAAAATCAAGCTCTGTTGAAAGACAATGGAAATTAATCTCAGACCGAGGGGAAAATAGTCTGCAGTGATTGTTTAAACAAAAAGTTAAGCAATGAATCAATCAATCAAAATAATGCATGAAGGGGAAAACTAACATCATGGATTTAAATTTAATAAATTATCATCATTATTGTCTAGATTGATATTTCCTAATTAAGTGTACATGTATGTCACTAAGTATATGTCACAATGCTCCAAAGTCACATGTACAAGAGTCTTCTACTTATTATGTGTTTCTATAGCAACTTGTACACGTTCGTGCTATGGGAATACTCGCACTGTTCCTGGACGTTATAACTTTGAATGCCTCGGAAATGAAACTAAGTTGCTAGACTGTTACAGCATCTTTAATAATGGAGGATGTAGCTATGGGATTGGAATATACTGCAGTAAGTAAAATCAAATGTTGACAGATTTGTATTAGACTGCCCCTGCCGTAATTCTGATTAATGACAATAAACTAAAACTTAATGGAATTAAAACACACTCATACCTCCACACATTATCAGTATGAACAATTAATTATAGCCTTGAATAGAACATCAACAACTGAAACATGTGCAACTGAAACGAGTACTACTCCGACTGACCTCCTCACTCCCAGTGTCACTCCCCCTGCCACTCCCCCTGCCCTCAGTCCTGCAAACACTTGCTCACCATGTCAGCCATGCATGGAATCCCCACAGCAGGACTCACTGGCAACAGATAAACAACCAGGTGTGTGCAATGATAAGTAACATGCACACACATTGATTGGCTAAGTGTTTTGCAGTTGTCAACACTTGGCGTCATCATAGCTGTAATGGGTGTGGCCCTAGCAGTAGCTATTGCCACTGGTTTCTTGTTATGGAAACAACAACTACCAAAACAGTAAGTGAAACTGAGAAGATTACAAAACAGATTGCCATACTAAAGTGTATATGGGCACACTATAGCATGCATGGTAAGTTGAGAGAACCTTGAACTTTTAGATAAGCACTTTTTCCCTACAGGAAAAAATCGTTGCAAAATATTGCTACTACCAACTGGTCTATGGACAACACTGTGTATGGAATGACAGAGCTGTCTCACACTGACTCAGACACGCCCCCACAACAACACACAGCCTCTCCCTACAGCCTCCCAGTCCAGTACAAGGGAAACTCTGTGACACAGACCTTGCCACTCCACACAGAAGGAGACTATGACCTGGTGGCTCCACAAAACAAACCACTGGACGATGATGATGATGATGATGATGATAATGCAGTGTATTCAGAAGTAAATTTAGATGAAGCCAGTGAGATGGAAGGAACGAATAAGACCAACAGCTACTACACTCAGCTAGACGTCCAAGATGAAACATGTGCAGTATATTCAGTCTTGGAAAATGAGGAACACAAAATGTACAGCACACTCAGCTGAGAGAACTGTGCAACAACTCTTCAACATGATTATTTAAAACACACAAGCTATGTTAAGTTAAATGCAAATTGTTATGAACCTTACTTAATGACATGGTAATCACCAGTTGTGTACAGTTGTCACTATGAAGTGTTAGTTAAATACATGCAGCTTTTTGGAAATGAATATAAGGTAGTATAAAGTTAATATAATATTGACGTAACTATATAAAAAGCTCCAAACTTATACCGTATTAACTCTTATACAACTAATGCTATATTTCCTTGAATAAACTGCATGCAGATGAATATTTTCCCGCCTTGAAACTCGGCATGGATTGTGCTGTCTATTCAGTTGAGAAGCTGTAAGTGTGTGTGTGTTGAGACGGAGAACAGGTAGGCTGCCTCTGACCAGCACTGACGAAATCTAGATGAAACCAGTATAGGCTCCACTAGACTCAAGAAACTTCCCTGATCAGCTCAAGGTTGTCAGGTCTACAGTAGGAGACAAAATAAAGTTCTGGATTCCGTCCGGTTTTACGGCTGTAAAACAGTAGTTTTTCTTAACCGTAGTTTTTACCATTGCGTTCTGTACCGTTTTGATTAAATGGCTGACACTGTTAACTAAAACGGCTAAAAACAAAAAAACAACAACAAAAAACAACAACAACAACAAAAAAAAATGGTCCGTCAATTCACTGATATTTTCTAGCTAGGAACTCTTCCATAGCTATATCAGCAAGCTAAGGCCTTGTATCGCCCGTTAAATGCTACAGGGATAGTGCAAAAAAAGCTCATACAAAAATTTAACTTGCTTCAACAAAGCTGCAGATTGAAGTTTCGACGGGCACAGAGCTATAACGAGGTTCGATCTTGTATGTAAGCTACTGATGGACTTCCAGTAGTTAAAAATCTAAGCCCAAGAAGGCCCTAACATCGAGAAAACATCAATACTATGTGGTAGTCGAGCTAACAATTCTCTGCGAGACAACTTCGAATAGGACAGCTTCAGTTTTTTTACTAGAAAAGTTTCGCCTTAGGAACCTGCAAACAAAAAAAAAATCAGAACATTTTATTGGATAAACTATTTTTTATATTTCTTTGAGCGAGGCTATGCGGTGAATGAGAAAGATTAAAACAGAAACGCGTTCGAACGGAACAGCCAATTTTTAAAAGTTTTTTTTAACCAAATGGCGTACCGTTTTCCTCCTGTTTTTTAACTGTGCGACGGAATTCGGAACTTTATTTTGTCTCCTACTGTATCTAGGAGCACCCTAACAGTTGCATTACAATTGGTTCTTCACAAAGCTATGCAGGAGGTCAGAACTGAGAAAATTATCTGATACAAGAGAATTGAACAAGTTGGGTGCATGTGTGGTGAGTTATGCCACGTAGTAAGTTGGACTATATTCTAGATGGTGCTCAGGTATATGCGCACCATAAACATTAATGAAACAGGAATAAACTAAATAACAGGACAGCTGTATCTGTAGGCTGAAAAGTTAGATTGGTATTTATTTTATGTATAAACAAGTAAATACATCCAACTTTCCATTCAATACTTCCTAATGGAGTCTTGCTTGCTTTGCCCACTCACCAATGACTGTCCATATAGTATTATACTTACTAAGACATACTGCAGACACTGAATAATAACACCAGGTAGCGGTGAATGTGGTGTTATAAATGTGTAAAGGGTTACATTTGGATGGGATGCTATAAATGTATATAAAATATTGACAAGTCATGGGGCTTGGCTCTTCTTTCATTTACTTTCTTTCAAATGCATTCTTACAAGGAACCTGTTCATCTTGACTATGTATATGACGGATAATTAAATGTTGAGAACAAGCTCTGTGCACCTGTCGTAGGAACATACTGATACTATAATCATGTCAGGTGTTACTTCCATATGAGATGTTATTTTTGGTGCCTATGGTATTTCGTACTATGGTATGCTCTAACTGTTCAATCAGATTGTTCAATTCGCAAATGAATAAATTCATTCCACCCATTAAGGAGGTGAATAAGTGAACCGTCCAACAATTTGTTTTTATGTGTTTCCTATACCCTAGACCCATGGTACTCTATACCCTAGACCCATGGTACTAGTTGGCTGCACCCTCCGGTCTGTCAGTAAGAGATTTACAGCAACTTAGTCAGCTCAGAACAAGACAAGATACAGTTTGTCGATAGAAAAAAAAAAGTATACATGTATGTTGGAGAAACAAGTAAATGGGTGATCTCAGTCATAGCCAACATGTGTGAATGTTGTGTGCAATAGGAAGTTCTCCATTGTCTGTGTATCGCCACATCTTTCACAACATTCCTACACCCACAACTTTCTTCAGAACTTCCAGTCTTGTAACCTTGTATGACCATGAGCTTTTGGGATTGTGTATCCTATCTTGCCATTTGGCAGTGTGTGTTTGTTTGTGTTTGTGTTTGTGTGTGTGTGTGTGTGTGTGTATGTGTGTGTGATCTGGAATGTAAACATGCACCCACATTACCTGAATTCTTCTCTTTCAGTTGTACAATATTATGAATCCTTTGAAAAGTTAGCTTTCCTCTCCACCCTCCTAATTTTAGAATTATGAACTTAAATTGTCTATTTCTCAAAACATTTCTAGCACCTTGGTTTGCAAACCTCCCCCCCTCCCCTCCCCCCCATACGAGCATCATTACTTCTGCTTTGAAATAACTTATTCTGCAAAAGACAATTCATTCAGGGGCATGCTCTAATCAAGGGCAATATTGTTAAAAAAATATAAACTCATTTACATGTGTTTTGTTGCCATCATATCATGGATATAAAAAACATACTCCCTTTGATCTACCAGTTCCTTGGGAACCTCACAGTGTGACTTCTGCCCTGGTAATAGACCAAAATCAACATTGCTCTTCTTCAAACACAGGAAGCTAGTAGAAACTCTACAAAAACACAACCTAGTGATATATAAACTAACTAACTGTGAAGTCATTGCTGCAGTTACCAGCATGAAGGGGATTTGGTGGTGCATGCTACACTTGTTTCTGTGTGTAGCTACAAGAGCACAGTCCTGTAGGAATGGAGACATCAGAATGACCAACAGTATGGTAACAAAGGAGAATGACACACATTATCTGTCTGGAGGAGTGCAAGTGTGTGTGAACACTGAATGGGCCACTGTCTGCCAGTTTGGGTGGGATGATAACGACGCTACTGTGGCTTGTAATCAACTTGGGCTGCATTATGCTGGACGTGAGTTCATGTTGAAGATTACTAATAATATATTTTTATTATAATGCATATATTCAACTCAATCAGAAATAAATAGCTTTGGCAAAATAGTGTAAAATGACAGCTAAACTAGTTACCCAAGTCACGAGCAAGTATAAAAGTTCAACATCTTCATAATAAAGTTTAAAGGGATTTTTTTTTTTTGCCAAATAAGTTACAGAAGTATTTTTCTGTATTTATAGCTAACTTAACATACTATGGTCAACATCAGGTGTTACTGGCGTCTCAAACATGTCAAGGTGAACAATAAACTTCACACAAGCTACGTATATAGATAAATCTTAGAAATTAAATTGTTTCAGAAACATATAAGAAACCAAAGCATGACTACTTGTACCCTGGAGGCTCTTAATATAAACAATCTGTTCAACTTCTAGCCAAGTTGTGGACGAGCAAAATGATACTTCTGCCTCTATCTAGTAAATTTCTTATTGTAAATGTGAAAGTAGATACTACGGAGAATACTTAACAATTAAACTGAATGTAAATAGGATGAACTGATAAAATAAAACAAAAAGATGGATGACTGCCATCAACAATAACAACTGAAGCATGCGTATAAGAATAAGACAAGCGGATATGAATAGTTAATAGGTTAATACAAGTCTCTGAACGCCTTAGGCCTGAACACTTATCTTTCCTCTTTTGGCCAGGTTGAACAGTAGATTTGTCACAATATTTACCTTGAAATTGAATGTGAAGACTTAAACAAGTAAAGAACTTGTCAGTGTGTGTAGGAGTCTGTACTAACATGCAAAGTTTAAAAAACAGTGAATGTTTCGTCCATTGATATTCATCCTACTTATGAATAATTGCTATCAAATAATTATTGGGACTATATAATTGTATTTGATTGAGTAGAACTTCATCCTACTTATGAATAATTGCTATCAAATTATTATTGGGACTATATAATCGTATTTGATTGAGTAGAACTTCATCCTACTTATGAATAATTGCTATCAAATAATTATTGGGACTATATAATCGTATTTGATTGAGTAGAACTTCATCCTACTTATGAATAATTGCTATCAAATAATTATTGGGACTATATAATCGTATTTGATTGAGTAGAACTTCATCCTACTTATGAATAATTGCTATCAAATAATTATTGGGACTATATAATCGTATTTGATTGAGTAGAACTTTAATATTTACATATATATGTATATACATACATGTATATAGCCATGTTTATTACCCTCTTTGCAGGGCTATGTCTAAATTCCTGCTTTGGGAACATACAAACTGATCCAGCATTTCTTCAATATCAGTGCACTGGGAATGAAATACAACTAGCCAACTGCCCGAAAACACAACGCAGTGGGTGTGGCAATGCCGCTGGAGTGTACTGTGGTAAGGGTATAGTAATATTAAATAAGTGGCTATCACAAAATACATCATGAAAAACATTTGTGTAAGCCACAAGCTAAGGATGTGATTGATAAAAAGCTCATGTTCATGACAGTCAAAGGAAATGTGATGAATATCATTAAACTGTACGAGAAAAATAAGTGGCGCAAATTGTAGCTAGATTTTTTTCTAATTACTTGATTCTTGTTGACTCCTGTTTATTATTATAAACTTTATCATTTCAATTTGTGGTATGCAGGATAACGGGCAAGTAAATTATGTTGATACACACATGCTACACTGACTAAGTGTCTGCTATAATTTATTTAGCCATTAATTAAGGGGAATGCATATTACACAATATTATTAACACAAAGTAGAATAAAAATAACAACCCAAGAGAAAGTGAAACAGTATCACTTCAAAGTATTTCAGTAACTAGACTTCACTAAGTGGCAATGCACTGTAGTGTGATAGTCTAGCTACCCATACATTATACAGTGGCAATAGTCTAGCTACCCATACATTATACAGTGGCAATGCTATTAATACGACAACTACAGTACCACAGCCATAGTGTCATACATCCTCATGATCCCATACTCACAGCTTCTCCCTAATTTTCTATTTGTGCTAGTTTGCATGACAATATTTTATTTTAACTTAGCTCTGAACAGCACAACATTGACTTCAGGAGCATGTACCCCTGGACCCCCCACTACACAGACTCCTTCAACCACCACAGGGACTACCACTGATACTACTACTATTACTACTGCAGCTACTACTACTATTACTACTGCAGCTACTGCTACTGCCACTCCGGCTACCGCCCCTGGCCTGGATTCTACTACTGCAACCTGTTCTCCCTGCCAAGTGTGTACGGAATGCTCACAAGAAGGTGGGCATGGCAATCTCGAGGCACAAGGCCACACCCCTGACCTACTGACAACAAAACAGGATTCACAGCAGCCAGCTGTCTGCAGAGGAAGTAGTAACTTATGTAAGCACCATCAGTGAAATCTGTAATATAATGATCGAGCACACAGTGAACAAGCAAGCACTTTTACCAGATTTAGAAATTGTGAGGTGGAAAATACAATTATGTATTATGTTTTGTGTGCATCCCCACAGTGACCATGGTTCTTGGTACAACAGCTGGACTACTGATTGTGGCACTGGTAGGTGTGGCCTCTTGTCTGATATCAACTTGCTTTCAACTACGCAAATAGTAAGTTACTCCAGTTATATTATTAATTAACACTTGAAATACAACAATCAACAATATACATATATTAATACCATAGCCGAGTCATTAAAAAAAAAAACAAAAAAAAAACACAATGAAATACCACAGCAGTGGAAAACAGAAATAATGATTTGATTTGTCATGACTATTTCTCCGCAACCTGCTGCACTTAATCCGCTCGGCAATGTCGCGGCTAAATTCCTGGGCAACGCTATTCAACAATGGTACAAAAAGTAACAGCAGAATTGGAGTGGGGCGATTTCTATGACAAAAATATTATACAAGATTATAATTATGACTTAAGTCATTCTCGGCTGAAGCAATTATACATAATAGCGAATTTCTCATTCTAACAGCCAGTGTTATGTTATTAAAAACTTAACCAGACATTTCAACTTGTAATAAACACTAAGTGTACCCTCCAGTAATCTTGCAGTTCACATTATATCACCACGGAGAGTTTGACCTCAGTTAACCCCTGAAGAGGACTTCGGCAACAAGTCGAAATTTTGGGTTAAGTTAATTTACATAATATTTGCTGTTAAAATGATAAAATTTGCTATTACAGTAGACCCTCAATTGTCCAAACACCTCAGGTTGTTCGGATATTTGAAATGTTCGGATATTCGAAATAAGTCATTTTGAATGGGGTCTTAATCTCTTATCTATTTAATGCACACCAAAATTCCAATGAATATCATTTATAATTCCCAAATAATGGTGTCCGGATTAGCGAGAGTTCGGATAAACGGGGTTCGGATAACTGAGGGTCTACTGGATTATGACTGCAGAAGTAAATTGTTATCTTTGGCTACGTAGTATTAGTGGTATTCCAATTAACAGCACTTGTGGGACAAGAAATTTTACTTGGCTTTGCCTCATAAAAGTTACTCGTGCCACTCCTGCTACCAGTTTCCCCATGCTATTTTATCTCCATGTACATATAGTTAATTATAATGGCACCATGGGTCACTTAATAAAATGGGAAATGTCATAACCTTTTATATGTATAACACCAATTGTATTATTCTAGCAAACTATCTGCACAGAAGTATGCCAACTGGTCTATGGACAACACTGTGTATGGAATGACAGAGCTGTCTCACACTGACTCAGACACGCCCCCACAACAACACACAGCCTCTCCCTACAGCCTCCCAGTCCAGTACAAGGGAAACTCTGTGACACAGACCTTGTCACTCCACACAGAAGGAGACTATGACCTGGTGGCTCCACAAAACAAACCACTGGACGATGATGCTATGTACTCACAACTGGAACGTAACAATGCGCAAGGCCACACCCACCACCAGACTCGTGAACCGTCTGAACAAGATTCTAATGACCTAGAAAGTGACCTGTATACTGTATTAGAGAATGAAGACCATAAAGTGTACAGTAATATTAGCTAATACAAACAACTTCATTTCAGGACTACAAACTCATTAAAATAATTCATTCCTTCAGCAGTTTTGTAATGTATGTTTGTGCCTTCTGATTCCCATTGTGTAATAAATAAATGTTTCTATATACACCATAATCAATCCATACACCAATCACCTAATTAAATTCAACGGAAACACAGTAAGAGTCAAATACCAAACTTGCACCAATTTAAACACGAACTGAAACGTCTGATACAAACTATATTGACAACTTTTCATCAAAAGTGCACAGCACAACACTTCCTTTTGATAAAAAAAAAATTCCACAAACTCTATGTGACATGAAACTTGCTTATTAGGAAAAACACACAATGGCTTAGTTGTAAATAACTTAGCAATGCAGCCTTGAGAGTGACACTAGCGTTTGATCTAGAACCCAGTAGATGTAAGGCTGAGAAAAAAAACAACTACTGATGTCTGAGAAAACAGGTTCTGAGAGAGCTAATGCTACGCTTGCAGACAGAAAGACTTCTCCTTGATCCACACTTTCCATGTTTGGTATTTAGTACACCTACTCTCTCACTACAGGAAGGGAATCTAACAATGATATTCTAAAAGCTATGATAACCCTCACAAATAGAGTAAAGGTTAGGTAGGGACAGGTGTTACATGAACTCTTTACTTAATCCCTCGAACAGTTCGAGGTCCTAGAACAGTATAAGGAAATAACTCTCATTGTACCCGGCTTACTGTCCCTGTACACTGGAAACAGTGTACTCACCACTACTGAATATGAAGAAAGGCTTCACCCTCCCTCCTATATTTATGACTGCCAGAATTGGGTCAATTTTATGCTACAAAATTAACTTGCATGTACATACAAGAATGTACATACATTCAATACCTTACCGGCAAACAAATTGTGACACTATAAGGAATGTATAAATTCACCAACTGGAGTCAACGGTAATGTATTCATACACATGTGAAGTATATTCATAACACTTAGTACATTGATGGATATGACAAAAACAGTGATAAAATTTTCACGACTTACAAAGCAGAGTGGACAAAAATACACTTTTTTTTTTTATTTTCACACTTTTGAATACTAATATCTTTACAGCCTACAAAGTTACCACTGTGCAAGCTTCCTGGAGAGTTACCACTGTGCAAGCTTCCTGGAGAGTTACCACTGTGCAAGCTTCCTGGAGAGCAACAAACAGATGACACTATTTCTCTGCTTTCACCAGAAATAGTAAAGTGATGCATGCCAAATCACTCAGTCAGACTTATTCTGTGCTGCTGCTAGGCGGTCACGCCCACCTGGCAGAGCCAGGATGCCTGTGCACTAAGCAGGCACTGTGAGCTGTGCAAGAAGCTCCTGGAGCCAGGCTAGGAACTTGCAGGAGAAAGGCTTTTCCTCACAGCAAGTGGTGTGGGCACCCGAAGTCCCACCTGGACCAGAATGTATAAAAACAGGACTGGAATTTGCAGTTTCTCAGAAATGTACCACAAGAAGACATAGGCGCTGAGAAGCATGATCAATTAGTGATTTATTTTATGTGAAAGGTCATTTCCTATTAACACCTGGTAATTCAATTGTCTGACTCGACTTCTGAAATCACTGCCTATGGTGAACTAGGTTGTACTATAGTAGTGATTTCAGGATGTTGAGTCACACTGGGAAACCTATCTTAGTGCATTTCTCATCCTAATAAAAAAAATTTGTTTATCACATACATAAGCTACCTATAAATATCATGTGTCACTAACTTATATAGGCACACATATTCTATTTATTGCACACCATAACACATAGCACTCTGTAAACAGTGACCCGAACCAACGGAATGGGACAATGGCATAGTTTCTGTTTAACAACAACAACAAGACGTTTCAACCCCGAAAGGTCTTCATCAGTTTGAAGCATGACACGCATTGGCTCAGATGGGGAATTGCTGAGAACCAAGAGAATGTTGAATTGGAGAGAGAAAGAGGATAATAGACTAATAAAAGTTGTAGCTCCAACCATTGCAGACATACACATCCTTAACTGCCTCAATCCAAAGGCTTCTTTAATACATTTTAAGATATAAAACTATCCCCCCCCCACCCCCGACGTTAATGTCCACCGTGTTGTGCCCAATTCCTGTGCGCAGTTATATCACATCTAAATCTTTCTAGTTTCCCCATGCTAGATTCTGTAGCGTAGCTCTTAGCAAATTTCAGTGTTACTGTAAAATCCTCTTGAGTAGCAGACTATAGCATTACACGAGGATAGACATTCTTGTCAATATCAATAGAATTTAATCATAGTATTGTCATCATATTGCTGTATAATGAATATATAATAAATGAAATAATTGACGATAAAAACTATTCAATACATTTGCACAGATGTAACTGAGCAATAGTGTCATGCCAGTGTAGAGCTGGAGTTATGTATAGTGAACTTAGAAGAATTCTCACAGGTAGAGTAGATACAGTGGATGTTCAAATGTAGATTACAAGAATATATATTGGGCCACCTGTAAAGTATCCTGTGATAGGTCATTTCAGTCTTTCCGGTTCCCCTCCCATTTTTTTCTAGGCGCACACTACCCGGCTTAGGGAGCAACTAAATATAATGAACTATACTGAATAGAACAGTGTCAGAAATAATTGGCAGCGAGGGAGACACTTACAGGGGTAACACAATCGAAAATCGGGGATGTTTATTTATTTATTTATTTAGATATATGTATACGTGTGTCATTTTGTACTTTGACCCTCGCGTTTTTGTGTTAGTTCGGTTGTCGACCCTGTCCCAAATTGCACTAAACAGAATCCTCTGGTTTATCGATCAGTACCCGTATCACCCTAGAAATTGAATTGTTTACAGTTTTGAATTCTTTTGCGGGTGCAGTTCAAACTTGAAAACTTAAGGGACTTCCATTTCTATTCGAGTTAGTGGCGGTGGTAAGTCAATGCGCTCTTTGTCATGGTTATAAGCCGTGCGCAACAGTATTTACTTGAAAATACATTGTCCACTAGACTACTGAGAAGGTAAGTCTGTGTAGGTGCATGTCCAGTTGTGTGAAAGCATTGTGTGTTACAACCACTACTTAGCTAAAGAATATCACAAAGAAAACTTTTAAATAAAGTGTATTGTTTTGTTGTTGTTTTTTCCCCTTCAATTCAAGCAGTTGCAGAGAGTTGTTACTATGGCACTGAAATCCCTTTACCGTGTATGCGAAATTTAAAAACTGGACCTTATTTTCAGTAGCTTCAGTGTTAGAAGTCACATAAAAATAGTATAGTCTTTAGGCTCGCTCGCTATTTGTGCTCAAACACATCACTAGTTAGTTACAAACCTACATCCATTTAATATGCAATCCTGACTGCGCTTATAGCACTGAGGTCACTCTATAGTGTAAATATACAACCGTAATAAGAAAACAAACATTAGTCGTATATAAACTAACTAACTGTGAAGTCATTGCTGCAGTTACCAGCATGAAGGAGATTTGGTGGTGCATGCTACACTTGTTTCTGTGTGTAGCTACAAGAACACAGTCCTGTAGGAATGGAGACATCAGAATGACCAACAGTACGGTAACAAAGGAGAATGACACACACTATCTGTCTGGAGGAGTGCAAGTGTGTGTGGACACTGAATGGGCCACTGTCTGCCAGTTTGGTTGGGATGATAACGACGCTACTGTGGCTTGTAATCAACTCGGACTCTACTACGATGGAAGTAAGTCAACTCCATTCCAACAAACTTTACAATACAATATTTTAATAGAAAATACACCATAGAAATAGTATTAGGAAACAAAAGAAAAATTAACTTTTAAGTATCCATTGATGTATAGTAACTGCATTTTGAAATGTGTAAAGTTTGTGTGAGTTATTATTGGCCATAGCAGTTTGCTTAATTAACTAATACAATCAACGTTTTGATGAAATAAAAAATAAAAAAATCAACAAAAAACAACAACATTCACATGAACTTTGAGTCAGTGTTAACTCTGAAGTCATTCTGTCAGTCCACTACAGGCCTTCAAGATAACACCATGTAGATGCTTTCAATGTACTGTAAGTAAATGTTTGTGCACTAAACTTGCAGAGATCTGTCAGAATTCCTGTTTCGGGAACCTACTGAGTAAATCAGCACTTCGTAACTTCCAATGCAACGGAGATGAACTCCAACTAACAAGCTGTAACACTGACAAAGGATCTCAGTGTCGTGACACAGCTGGTGTGTACTGTGGTAAGACCAACACTAAATACATACTGTAGTAGTGTACATCCATTCATTCACTAAATGTCAGTTGTGTCAACACATTATAAATGTATTGTTACTCTCTTTATTCGCTACAAAAAAGCTCTGAGTACTTCACAAGAATGTACTCCAGCATCTACTTCTGAGAGCACAACAGTGACTACCAACGGCAGCATCACTGTTCCACCCTCTCATCTGACCACACCCCCTAGCCTTCCCCATGCTGCAACCTATCCTCCCACCGCAGAGAATGTGAACTGCTCACCGCAGAACAGTAACATTGGCAAGTTGATGCATGTAATATCACACACACATATTTCCTTAAGTGTGCATTATTTTAATATCATCATCATCATCATCATCATCATCATCATCATCAGTGGTGTGCTTGTGCGTAAAAGGTGATCGACCTAGCCTAGGTAGGCTAGTTGTAAATTCAAACAACAGTTAGACAATTATAAATCTTATAAAAATTGAATTCTACTATTCCAAATAGATCTGTAGCAATAAACCATAAAACACTATAGCACCATAAAACAGTGACTTCTGCTTATTTCAGCTGAAATTATTGTTCCAGCTTAAAGTTAAGGATGGCTTAATTCATACTGCATTTCTAAAAGTACTATTACAGCCATTGATAATATTAACTTTAGTAAAACGTTTTCCTACTACGTAAAGTACCAGTAGCTCTGGACAACAAAATACTTAGTAAAGTGTCTTCTATAGCATTTCTATTTGTACATTTTTCTAGTCTAAAAAGTAAGACTACATACATATCTGCTCTAGTACCACAACAAACTGGGAATTAGCTTTAAAAAAGATGTACTTTTAGAAGAAAAAGAACCACGTGAGCATGTTTAAGGGACCATGTGACATGTACTATCCATACATACATATGTACATTGTACATACCTAATGTATAATATATACCCAATTTTCTATTGTTCATCCCTAATACTGTCTCGCTTGCTTCGCATGCCAATTATTGCCACCACTACTTCAATTAAATTGGACATTATTACTTTTTTGCAGTGTACATGGCTCCAAGTATAATAGCTGGACTGCTGCTTGTGACACTAGTGGGTGTGACCTTATGCTTAACACTGACATGCATTCAACTACACAAATCGTAAGCTCCTAATATATATATATATATCTATACTGCTATCATTAGTCTCAGTTCTGTAAAGCTAATTATTACCCATGCTATGCTATGCTGTTCATCATTTTAAACCTTCCATCAGTGTTTAGCAATGTGTTACAATTATCTCAACAATTTTCTCTCTCAGTTTTCAGTATATTGAATTTAGTCGCGTGTTATCTATCATACAGTCAGCTCCACTTTGCAACAAATAAATGTCCGTGAAATGCAGCTGTGTCTCACCACTGCGCACGTACGGTTGGGGCAGGGTGGAGTCAATTTACAATTAAAAAATCCTCGCGCACAAAAGTAATGGATCTAGAATCTGTTCTCGTGTACTGCTCAGGAATGGATGAACGGCTATGGTTCAAACTTTACCACAGCTTAGGGCCACAAGGGTTCAACCCTATAACGAAGCGATATTCTTAATATACGTACTTTTTACAGTAATTGACAATATTTTATGTGGTAAGGTGAGTAAATAGAAAACTAAAGTAGAATTCAACAAAAACTCATCGTTATGGCATACTGTACATGCAAGGGTAAGAAATGATGTACAAAAACTCGGCTTCTAAACTTTAGAGGTAACTGTGCAGTATAGTAGTGAAGTCCAAAATTGTGACAGGGCTATTATTTTAGATGTGACAGACTTCCAGTCTCTGCTCTTGGTAGGTGCTTTCTCCTAGTAGTACTATCTGGCCTGCAGAAATTAAAAAAACTTAGGGGTGAAGGGAAGCAGAAGTAAGCTTAACTGGCTCATTACGGGTTTCCACGCCCCATGAGTATGACGGCACCCTAACTAAAATGCTCTTCTATACAAATCCTGCTTCTAGGCCAGGATAGAGCACCTTGCCACAATCAATTATACATGTTTGCATATGTGTATTTATATAGAAAACTTTCAACTAGAAGTACGAATAGGCCAATGGACAACACTGTGTATGGAATGCCAGAGCTGTCTCACACTGACTCAGACACGCCCCCACAACAACACACAGCCTCTCCCTACTGCCTCCCAGTCCAGTACAAGGGAAACTCTGTGACACAGACCTTGCCACTCCACACAGAAGGAGACTATGACTTGGTGGCTCCACAAAACAAACCACTGGACGATGATGCTATGTACTCGCAACTGGAGCACGACAATACGAAGATCCTTAATAAAAGTCACACCTACCACCGGACTGAAACAAGCCCCCCGCAAGAATCTGATAATCAGGAAAGTGCAGCGTATTCTCTCATAGAATATGAAGACATTAACATGTCCAGCAAACTTAAATGAATCTTCTATTCCATGATCACATCACAATGCATCTATAAAATTTGTAATTCCTCATCATGTGCTGTAGATATGAGTTCAATAAAATGTCTAACTAGTTTCTCAACTATGTGTGAGCAGAAATAGTAGCTATTGTCTGCTTGGGGAAATTGAACCCTGCACTACAGTACAATGCAAGATGCTTCTTAGAGACTCTGCCATTGTAATTGGACGGTCTTGGTGGTAAGGGATGCACTGAAGCCACAAGCCAACAACATTCCAAATCCACACAATCACTGTTTATGTTACATGCATGGTTGTACTTCAGGCATTGATCTCGTGTGCAACGGCAGATTCTTCTGTAAAGTATTAAAAAAAATTTGTTTGTATCTTTCTTTTCATCTATAGTTGAAGATAACCCTCATAACTAGTTGGCCATAGCATGTCTGCTCTTTGTGGCCTTTTTTACTTGTAATGCAATTCATGCCATGAAAACAACAGCAAATTGAACAGAATTCACTCCATGCATGAACGTCACTTATGAAATTGAATCGTCCTATTGCACTAAGAAGATCAGAGCACTAATAGTAGGAGATTTATTAAGTACAATTGCCAAGTGAGTTGATCTGCTTCATCCAATCACAGCATTAAGTGCCTACCTACAGCATACGTAGAAATTTGGGGAGATTATGGTGAGACACATAATGCAAGACACTTTGCTCACGTTGCCATGCACTTCTACTCCAGCTCCATGCAGCGGTAGTGGTGTAGCTTCCAGAGGGGTGTAATCAGCCATGAAAATTATACACACAAATGAACTGGAAGTAATTATAAGGAAGCAGTAGTAAATACTCCATCAATCCAGCAGGTAAACACTACTGCTATTATTGCACACAGTTGACCAACAAAACAATACCTTGTATTTCATCTAACACAGACCGGTAGTTGCAAGGAAATGAATGTAAATGAAGTTGTCAAACGAGAACTTCCACTTCACACAAACGAGTGAACACAAAATATTGTTTAGTGTTGAGCTCACGGTATTCCTGTACATGGCTTAGTCAGGCTCGTAGAGCTGAGCTCACGGTATTCCCGTACATGGCTTAGTCCGGCTCGTAGAGCTGAGCTCACGGTATTCCCGTACATGGCTTAGTCCGGCTCGTAGAGCTGAGCTCACGGTATTCCCGTACATGGCTTAGTCCGGCTCGTAGAGCTGAGC
>WLWD01003713.1_pt1 | contig 25211 bp, 13 predicted proteins | sample 6712731 | NCBI WGS metagenome assembly WLWD01 (sample SAMN12718690, study PRJNA576275) | sponge metagenome | isolation source: marine sponge | host: Mycale hentscheli | place: New Zealand: South Island, Marlborough, Capsize Point | collected 2014-11-01 | reverse complement strand
AATATGTGCTATGAAAACTGAAAAAAAGGTATCTATGAATTAGAAATGCCACCGAAATTCTGTACTTGCACCAGTTACCATTACTGGACTACATGTGTGTATGGGTGTGTGTTTGCGCATGTGTGCATGCATGCTGCATGCGTGCGTGTTTGCATGCATGCGTGCGTGTTTGCATGCATGCGTGCATGTAAATATAGCCAAAGAATCAATTATTCTTTCAAAGTATTACCTATTCCCCTCTTTCCCCTCTCTCTTTTCCTTCCTTCTATTCTCGATACTTTATTCCCACTCACCTCCAACCCCCCACCTCCTCCCCCATATTATTATTATTGTTATTCTTATTATTATTATTATTATTATTATTATTATTATTATTATTATGTGTATATCAACTGTGCATATCAACTGTGCATGGCTATTGGACAATATGACCCTGGAACACTCTTCCTTGTGGCTGTTTATACAAGTTTGCACTGCTTGGGATATGTACTTGGTCAGACTTATGTCTGTTTTAAATCTGTGATCCTGGCTGTCTGTCTCCAAATTGTCCACAGGTTTCAAACATGTTAAAAAAAAACAAGTTAAACTTACTTGTAGTGGTATTTACTAGTCTCTCATTGGAGAATGTTGGCTGTAACTAGCCACAGGATTACATTACATATAATGACATTTGATGTGTTCCAAAAGTATTTTATTGTGTATTGATAGTAGTATGCCAGGCATGTATTTTATTCCATGAACAAGAAGTAATATATATATATCATGTTATTTGCTCAATTTCATGTAATATGGCTAATATGTATATAATATTAAACTAATCTAGGTTTGCAACAGTTTGGACTATGGGGGTCCTTCATCAGTGAGTTTATTAAAGACATCACATATAGCCTTGAGGTTGGAAAGGTTGGAATTAAAAAACAAACAAACAAACAAAAGAAAATATGTTCGAGTCCAAAATTATTCATTTACTATTTTGTATTCTATGTGAGATAAAAATATTATTATTCATGGACTAATGAATTGACTTTTCTTGTGATAATCATTATTTCATTCTTTGATATCCTGTAGGTTTAAGAGAACATTCAATATTTTTATCATGCTCATTCTTAAATACTTCATAGATTAGTTATATAGCTTTATAAAAGTGATGTTAGTATGAGTAATAGCACAGGTAACCGTGGTATTTGGGATAAATAGCATGAGTAAGCAATTGAAATAGCATAAGGCGAAGCCTCGTGCTATTTATTGCTTTATCCCTAATACTGCGGTTAGCCATGCTATCACTCGCCAATAGTATACCTCTATCCTTACAAACAAACTTTTCAGCAAAACTACAGTGTTACTAAGGGTTAATCACCCCATGCTTGTGCACTTACCCATATTATTTCACTTTGATAAGTGTACTGTTTCAACTCCAACAGTGCTATTTCACACTCCTCAGGCTATTTCAATCGAATGGCGATTTTACCCATACATTTTTGAATGGGCACTTTATGTGGTATATTATTATTCAAGTACTCTCTAGGCATAACACCAATCCTTTGCAAGGCAATGATATGAAAAAGTGCTACAAAAAATTGTTCATATGAAGTACTTAATCAGCTACATATAATGCAAGTACAACTGTGGTTGACCACTGACCACATAGCTGAGCTAGCTCAGCCAGTTGCAGCTGGCTGTATTTACAACCTGAAACTAAGGCAGTTTTTACCATGTCAGTAGAAATAACAACTAATACCTAAACTTTAAAATGTGTGCCATAGTATTTTTTTAATTTCATTTGTCAAAAATGTTGATGGGGGCCGCCTTGTGCTAGATTTTTCTGTAAATGGTGATAAAAAAATAGTTAGGCACTTCCACCAGGGACACTACTATACTTAGGCTCTACCAGGGCTGTGGTATCCTGAGTGTAGTGAGAGTGCTACCAAAGGCACCTGAGGAAACAAACTATGTTTGTATTCATGTACAAATGGGCATTGGCAACCTCAAGAAAAAATATTCAATTTTGAGTGCAACACAGCCAATAGACTTTCTCATTCACAGCGAAACAGTATTAACTCCGGACTAAATTGTGTTGTACCTTTTAATTAAATTTCATTTTTGACTTTTTAATAAGCTTACAACAAAATAATGACAACATGATGATATAAGTTTGCTAGTTTAAGTTTGAGTAATGTCAAAATACTCACAAAACTCATTTTATTGTGAAAGCATCTCCTGCAGTATAATTGTCCAAAGTGCAGAATAAAAATTTCCCATCAATTTTGGCAGAATTGCTTGATCAAAAAGAGTTTTAGCAGCTTGAACAATATTAACTTTCAAAAATTATCATCAGGATGAATTCTTTCAATATTCAAATCATTTTCATTTTACAAAAATATGATATAGCTAAACATGATTTAAAAAATTCTATACATTTTACAATTAAAATAAATACCTAAATTTCAATTTCATTGCCCGTGTTTTGTTGTTGTTTTTTGTTTCTGCTTTTTTTTTTTGCCACTTTAGCTTTTTGATTTATAGATAAAGAAATTGTGTCCTATTAGTTATCCTAGTAGTCAACCCCACCCAGACCTATCAGCTACCTACTCAGCCAGTGTGGTCACTATTAAACCACAGAAATACTATTGATGCATTGCATACAACACAGGAATATCAAATTATAATAGCTCTATATACTTCACACATGTGTGACCTATTGGGCGCAAATAAACGAAAACTGACACTTTAAGTCCATTTGAAAGTATTTAGTTATCATATGATACTTTTTATAGCAATTACCAATTTCTTTTGAACTAGTCAATCAGTAACTTATACATACATACATTAGTTAATAATATGTTTGGTACAGATGGTTTTGGCTCTGCATTACTTGCATCAATCAACAAGCGTGTTGTTTACTGTTATTATTACTCTATGATTTTAATGTACCTACATACTTTATGGGCATTTACAAGCCTTCTCTGCTTGGGATGTGTAAAATACAAAAACCATTTGACTTTTCAAATTGTAGGCTTCAGACTGTCTGGCTCCATACAAATACAGGTATGGTTTAGTCCTACATAGCTACCTACAGTTGGTCAGACTGGTTGGCTCCTCCATCTAGAAAGCTGTTAACTACAATTATGAAGTCAGTTAGCATATTGTACTGATAAGTGCATGCAAGGGATTCTAAGGAGGTGACAAAGTCTTATTAAATTAAGTAATAGCTAGTATCAATGACACCAGATTAGAACATTTATATACATATTGTTATATTATTGTTATTGTTGTTGTTAATAATAATAATATTATAATAATAATAATAATAATAAATAATAATAATATTATTATCATCATTATTATTATTATTGTTGTTGTTAGTATTATTTTATTGTTATTATTATTGTTAATACTGTACAAATTCGTTTTTAACTACTACGTTAATACTTATAAATGAACATAATAATCTTATTTTTAACTTGTCTTAGTATGAAGTTCAATTATTATTGTTGTTGTTATTATTATTATTATTATTATTATTATCATCATTACTGCTGTTGTTATTGTTATAAATTATAATATTCATATCATCATCATCATGATCATCATTATCATCTCATTCATATCAGTATTTCTTAAAGGGAATGAATGCTTGTGGTTGCTGGTGGTTATATGACTGTCTGTGGGCTAGATGACCCACTTGTCTACTGGTATATAAGGGCTTGCAATGATATCAAGTGAGTAACTTCTTTGATAAATTGGAGGTCAAGTAGTTATTAGACAAAGTGAGTAAGGTGTGAGTCTGGTTAGCACTATGGCAAAGCCAATGATGAGTGTCAACAATGATTTATCACTCTCCAAAGTTATGAAGCTATTAAATGAGGCAAATAAGGAAGACACTTGTCATGTGCCACCTGCAATGCCCAAATCTGGAGAGGTGTATGTGTACGAACCATTAAATGATTACTCCAAAAGTAAGTCAAATTTGCCATTAACTTGTCTTCTGAGTAAAAGAAGGTGGAAATTAATGTAGGATATTATTAGTCTAGTTACAGAAAGTTTGCAAGAATTATGAGAGATTATGTGTATAAAAAAAAGTCATTTTTTCTTTTGTTTTCACTTTTTATATCCCAACTCAGGATAATTTAGAGCAAACATTTTTGCTAGCAGTTAAGACCCTGATAAATTGTTTCAAATGCACATTCTATTACTTTTGTGACACAGATGACTGGAAATGTGATCAGTATCGTTGGTGCCATTATGGAAGGAAAAAATTGAAAGTTTTTCCACCCATTACCAAGTCATACTATGTATTGATTCGACCAGATGGCCAAAATGATGACAGATTTAAGAGATTTGCTTACATGACAAACTCCTCTAACAGAGTTGTTATTCATTACAAAGGAGACGATTCTGCACTCTGTGATATTGATCCGCATGTACGAACTTGCCCTTCAGTTTTAAGTAAATTGGAAGAAAAGAAGCACCACCATCTGTGGTGTATAAGAAAGAAATCAGCCAGTCTGTATTATCCATAGATAATCAATGTGTTATGCTTCCACGTAATTGTAAGCAAGTAAAAAATTTACAGTCACGATCTCGGCAAAAACTAAGGCTAACACATGATGCTCTATATAATTTGCATGAATTGGCTTATGACATGAGAAATTTTATCTTAAAAATCATCACCTTTCCTGATCTCATTGTGATTTGTGGCTTTCAGGAACTAATGAAAGAAGTCAACAAATTGCTTCAGCTTGGTTCAACAGGACAGCTTCTGTCATATGACACCACATTTAAGCTTGGTGATTTTTATGTATCAACATTTCTTTTCAGAAATCTCTTATTTAAATCATCTCCTGTCATGCCAGCACTAATCATGTTACATGAGAGAAAGTTGAGCAGTACTCACAGTGAGATGGCAAGGTTTGTGGCAAGTGAACTTCCTTGTTTAGCCAATGGAAAGAATAAAATCCCCTTGGTTACCGATGATGAAAAGGGATTTGAAATTTTTGACAATTTTTTGCCAAAAATTCATCATCTTCTTTGCTGGAATCATTTACTGAAGAATGTTAAAAGATGGTTAAAAAGTAAATCATGGTGCCTCTACAGCAGAAATTCAGTCCTATATTGACAACTTGCGCACTTTGTTTCATCAAGAAACTGAAGAAAAATATAATTATCATTTAAAGGAGTTGAGAAAAAAGTGGAGTCAACCTTTTCTTCAGTATTTTATGACCGAAATTCACAAAAAGGTAACCTTTTATGTACCAATATTTAGAAATTAAGTTAATAGCTATAATATTGTGTGCATAGGTCCCACAGAATATTGGTCGGTGGAATTTAGAAGTTTATGGAGTATATAATCCACTAAGTGGTATTACTACTAACCAGTCAGAAGGTTTTAATTCCATACTAAAGAGACTTCAAGGGTGGAAAGAGATTCCAGTAGACTCTGCAGTGCTTTCACTTTACCATTTGCAAGTATATTATTGGAATGAGTGGCAAAGAGGACTGGCTGGTATAAATTTCACTAACTATCTTAGTATTATCTATTTACACATGTCTTGATTGTAGGTTTAGGTGAGTACAAGTTAACAGAACAATTTTCAAGTCTTCGCATACAACCTGATGAGGTCAATTTGATATCCACTGCTTCTTTGGAGGATATCATTGACAGTCTGAAAAATGGAATTTCGATTTCTAGTGTGGCAGATGTAACAAATTCACAGACAAGGTCAATATTATGTAGCTATAAAATTAAGTCTCTCATGGCTCAATCATATTCTAATAAAATGCTGTGTTTTGTGTAACTCAAAAGTACAGTAATAAAATTACTATGGCATAAGGGTGGCCAGATTTTTTATTTTTTTTTACAAAATTCTAAAAGTAATCTCTTGCTTAGGGAAAAGAACCGTTCTACAATGGCTGCACACCATACTCATCAAACCAGTGATAAAAATTCACAAATAATGAGGGCAAGGTAAGTGTTTATAGTAATTCATCCTTTAATATATTACAGACTTTAACTAGTGCATATGCCAATTAAAAGTGCTTTCAGATAAATTGCTGATTTTTGTCCATCTAGATTGCTGATCCACAATGGCTGTGTTTCTCATGACCCAAAGTTAGGAACATTTACAGTTTTGGGCTCTAATGGTAAACCTCATGTGGTCAGACTTTTTCCATCTGAGGATTGTTCCTGCCCTTCTACGAGTACTTGCTACCATCAGATTGCTGTGAAGTTAAGTTTGGGGATTAACGTTGAAGAAGAAAGGAAAACCATTAATTTGACCCAGTTGCGATGGAATACACGTGCTAAGGGCCAGAAAAGATCAGGTCGGAAAAGACCTAGACAAGGTTTGAATAAATAATAAAAATCAATGTAGCTTTAGTTTAAAGTAAAGTGTAATAATTATCCAGGAGACTGCGATGTTGTAGCTGCACCAGATTCAATTTCTAGTTCACTCACTGATAATTTAACACAAGTATGTTATGGATGTCTGCAATTATTATTGTTATTATATTGATGATATTAATAATGATTTATTAGCTTTTTGATGAAGAGATAGCTTCCGATCCTCTTGTTAATATCAGTGTACAACAAACGAGTAATTCAAAGAAGGTATTCTTAACTGCTATTTCTTGACTGAGTGTAATTATAGTTAATTCCATTGCAGGAAGTTTTAGACAGGAGTGCAGTGAGAAAACCTTGTGAGGAAAACATTACCCACACTAAAGGTAAGTCCTCACTATTAATCAACATGATAGTGCTGTTTGTTCATTTGTTGTTTTGTCACAGACAAACTGTGTAGACAATGTGCAGGATGCTTGAAGGATAACTGTGGAGCTTGCGTGTACTGTAAGGACATGAAGAAATTTGGTGGACCAGGTAAATTGAAACAGAAGTGTATCCAAAGAAAGTGTATTAGTCAGCTACAGAAACCACCTGAACAAGTAAGTTGGCATGGCTGATGATGTGCAGAATAGATAATATGGCTTCTCAATGATAAGCCATATTAGCTATTCTGACACCATATTGTGTACAGAAAACACTTTTGAAGACTGCTACAGCCCAAATTCTGAAATCGTCTCACTACATTCCACCTACTGCTACTGATAATATACTGGTAACTTTCTATCAGAACAATCTTCAATAAATATTATAATGTATATTGTGATATTTTGTGACTTAGGAATCTGCCCAAAGTAGTTATTTTCTTGGAGGTAATGGATGCATCAATTTAGATGATTTTTTACAACAGCATTCACGTGCAAGGCATTCTGTACTTGGTGATGGAAATTGTTTGTTTCGAAGCTTCTCTTATATTCTATTTAAAACAGAGACAAATCATCTTGATATACGTAAACTGCTGGTGGAGTTTATAGGCCTCAACTGTAGCCTTTTTCGATCATATTGCCATCCATTATCTGTGAAAGATCACATTGACAAGATGAAAAATAATTATGTTTGGGGGACACATGCAGAAGTATTTGCACTGGCTCTCTATTTTTCCATTCCTGTGTTTGTTGCTATGGAGAGAAGTAATCACGAATATTATTGGGCGAAGTATGGCATGTCACAAACTCCAAGTGTAATTTTTCCAACTGATTTTCATGCCACTCTACCTAATGATTTGGGTCATGTTGAAATATGTCATGTGAACAGAAACCATTATGATGTAGTAATAAATGCAGTGGATAGTTCTCTTCCAAAGACTGTACCTTACAATGGTACTGCTTCTTCCTCTGCTGTGAACTCTATTATAATTGATTGATTTTTTTTATTGCTACAATATATGAAATATTTGGCTTTGAATTCTACAATAATTTTAATGATTTTACTGTAATGCTAGACACTACATGAAAAAAAAACCGCTCCTCATAATCAGTGGTATAAATTGTTTACACTTCAGCGGCTATCTAACTTGATCTAGGGTTTGGAATTCAAATATCAAACAATAATTTTAACCTAAGTTTTACAGTAAGTACATAATAGCTATATATACACATTTCAGAAAATCGTGAGAGGTCGATCCAGAATGGTTGCCGAAACTGACCACACCCTTTTCATTGGTAGTGATATTTCTCTTGAGCAGCTAAAGCTACCAATTTCATTACAATGCAGTGGAGTAGGAAGTGGGGTGCCACTGGCCCCTCCGATAATTCTGAAGGGGGACCTGCCAACCAATATTTCCCCCTGCTCATATTAAATTAGACAATTTACACCCATGACAAGTAATCTTTATAGTTAAATTAGATATGATGCACAATGAAAGGTTGTATAGTGTGAAAGTTAGCAATTACTATATCAGCTACTAATAGTTATGCTAGTTTAGATACATCACCTTCATTTTAAGCAGCCTGTACAAAGTTTGGCTCAAAAGAAACCTTAGTGCAGCTGTCTTCCTTTTTTTTTCCCTTCCAATTTGAAAGCACACTGCTTGAAGAGTGATGTTTTACTAAATTTGTAGATTATAAGTTTGCAACACTGTTTGTAGTAAGTAAACTATCAGTATAATTCTGGTTTACCATGCTAGTGTTCCAGGTTAACATTGTCAGTACACCATCAGTATAGTAAACTGACAATGATCAAGCAGTGGGTGACTCCAAGCTGAATGCATAAGTACATTTTGGCCTCAGCAGCAACATCTTAATATAATATACTTTGCACATTAAAACTGACAATCTTAATAACTGCTTAAATTCACAGCAAGAGGTGAGACTAGAGAGTGTTTAACATCACCTAAGCTAACATGTTTAAGTTATAACAGCTTTCAATATTTCCTCTCAACAGCATTGTTTGTACAGGGTATGGTTTCAGAACCACGGTTGAGAGTGTCACATTAAAAATTTTTTTTATTTCAGGAGAAGTTTTCATTTCCATAAAATTGGTGAAAGTTTTGTAGCAAATGTAACCCTGAAGATCATAATAATTTCAGAGGTGCAAAACAAGTTGTTGTTTGTTGTTGTTGTTTGTTGTTGTTGGTTGTTTTTTTTTGGGGGGGGGGGAACAAATCACCTAACAATGGCAATTTATTTCTCCAATTAATAATTGCGTGATTCAAGGAAATTAAGTTAAAATAAAAATTGCTTAGTTTTAGTTTATTCATTCTACCAGTAGGTATTGTTTCAATGGGATTGGCCGTCTTCTACAGGTCTTTGGTTTAAGTTTTAGTTAACTAAAACGACGCTACTATGGGGTATGCTTATTGTTAAAAAAATTTTAACAAAGTGGATTATTATTTAGTTACTCAATAAGCTAACTCCAATAGTTTAGGATCTGTGCAAATGATTGATTGGGTTTAACCTAGAGAGTTACTATGGTCACCGTACAGATCTTAGACACTGAAAAATAGGCCAGACTATTGGAAGTCAACTATCAAATAGTGATTCTGAGTTAATTCAGAACTCAGAAGCATTAGGTTGCTTGATGTGCATTGTATTGTGATGACAAACTTGACAAGACTACCAACCCTCTCAGATGGACTCTAAACTTATAAAAGCATAAATAATTTACCACAGTCATAGAAAATTTAGGATAGCCGCCAAGTTTGGTCCTTGTAGAGGGGTTTCTTCCTCCTTACCTGCTTCTTGTGACAGCATCATTATGGAGTGTGATTAATCATTGCTGCCATAGGACTCACATTTACCTTTAAACATCAGTGTAACGCTACGCAAGATAAGGCGGTCAGTACGCTACGCAAGATAAGGCGGTCAGTAATCGGGTCCGGTCCGGTCAGGTCAGTAAATGAGACCCTACCGTCGTGTTATCATCACCGCGGGTCCGTACAAAACACAGACCAGTCCGAGAGCAGCGTCGTGTGATAACATTCGTTCGCACTAGAAGTTTGCTAGAGCTTACGAGTGCTGTACGGTCTTGAGGGATTCCTGTAGTATATATTGTAGTCTGAAGCAATCATCTGAATTATTTCTGATGTTGATAAATAAAGTGACTCTAAAATACATGAGGAAGAAATGGTGAGTAGATATGATTGATTATAGCAGGGGTTAGCTGATAATGTGATCAAATGTTCTATTTATTATTTTTAATTGCAATGCAACCTAAAGAAGGGTAGGTTACGCATAGGTATACGATGTCTACGTTATTGACCCCGCAATTTCGGTGCCGCCCCGCGAGCTGCCAGCAAATAAAGTATTGCTGCTAAGGGGCAGAGGGCCAGGGTGGAATGCGAAAGCTGTTAATCTATTCTGTTAGTCTACGTTGTTTTCGAGGGAGTCTAATGTTTTTCTATGTCAAGAGCTGATGACCTGAACCTCATTACATTTTGTAAGTTAACTCGTTGAATAAGTCGTGTTACCTAGACTAACTGGGAACATAGTGAGCAGTGAATATATGTATTGGTCTATATGTCAAAGTACTCACAAAGAACTGCTTGAAACTCCCCCTTTTTGCTTTTCTTTTTTTTCCCTAACTATTCTTGGGGTGGGGAAGGAGTGCAGAAGTGTTAGCTACTCTATTGCCATACCACTGTACAATAATTTTATAGTGAGATAGTAGAAAAAATAGGGTATGATGTGTAATCAGTGTATCTTTTGTTCGTTCATTCCACGGGATAGCCTGGCATGGAGGCCCTTCTCTCTGACACAATCCTTCATATTGCTTCACACACAGTGTTAGGATTATACTGTAGATATGGAGACTAACAAACATACCATATCACTAAATGGTGTAATTAATGTTCTGATTATCTTCAGGCTTGATATTATTTGACAGGTGGTAAAGATTGTAAAGCTATAAACTAACTGAAAGATTAGCTAGCTGAAAGATTGTAAAGCTATAGCTAGCTGAAAGATTGTAAAGCTATAGCTAGCTGAAAGATTGTAAAGCTATAGCTAGCTGAAAGATTGTAAAGCTATAGCTAGCTGAAAGATTGTAAAGCTTTAGCAAGCTGAAAGATTGTAAAGCTATAGCTAGCTGAAAGATTGTAAAGCTATAGCTAGCTGAAAGATTGTAAAGCTATAGCTAGCTGAAAGATTGTAAAGCTATAGCTAGCTGAAAGATTGTAAAGCTATAGCTAGCTGAAAGATTGTAAAGCTATAGCTAACTGAAAGATTGTAAAGCTATAGCTAACTGAAAGATTGTAAAGCTATAGCTAGCTGAAAGATTGTAAAGCTATAGCTAACTGAAAGATTGTAAAGCTATAGCTAGCTGAAAGATTGTAAAGCTATAGCTAGCTGAAAGATTGTAAAGCTATAGCTAACTGAAAGATTGTAAAGCTATAGCTAGCTGAAAGATTGGTTGCAAGTTTTATGTTTTTGAGGGTGAGGAGAAATGAAGTAGTTGGGTTTTATTGTTTTAGTTATATAGTATTCTGTGAATTGGTTGGTTGTATTAGCCTACTGTGTGCATTGCTTGCCTTAATGGCTTCCAGATTGTTGCCTTTTTATTTAGTTTGTGGCTTTTTATTTCAATTATTTTATCACAAATCGCTAATCTATATAGATCTTAAGTTTGAAAATCAAGATTTCTTTACTATGGCAGTGGGCACTGTTGCTTTTGGGTGGAGATGTGGAAAAGAATCCCGGACCTGGTGAGTGAACAGAGAGATAACAATCAGTATGGCAGCAGGGTCAAGTAGTCATTTTCTTGTGTGTGTGTGTGTGTGTGTGTGTGTGTGTCAATGGTCCAGGTGCGACCTTTGGTGCCCACACCACTTGCTGTGAGTAATGGCTTGCTCTCCTGCGAGTTCCTAGCCAGGCTCCAGGAGCTTTGCTCACAGTGCCTGCTTAGTGCACAGACATCCTGGCTCTGCCAGGCGTGCGTGACCACCTAGCGGCAGCAAAAGAATTTGTGTGCATGTGTACGTATGTATGTGTGTGTGCATTCAAACTATACTGTGTATATTAAATCACCTCAATTTTTAATAGTTCAAGTATGTGAAGATGCCATTACTATCTTCCTATAGACATTTATTTAATTTGGCTTTTTTCCCAGCAGCCAGGCTGTCCTTGACGAATATCCTCAGAGTATCAGAGGAAGTAACAGAGTGGGAAGAAGTTGGTGTTCACTTGAGTGTTCCTCCCGATATGACCATATTGATCTATAGAATTCAATGTTTTTATAATGTGTGTATTAAGAATGTGGTTGCAATCTGCACTGAGTGTTGCTTCTAATGTTCTCCATCTCCTAGTGTCCTCACTCACCAAATAGCATTGACTACTGAAGTAGCTGTTGATATTGGAAGACACTTTTTATTAACATCTGTTTGTTCTGTGGGGACTTATTCTGTCAGCTACAACTGTTTTATTTTTTTATTTCTTTCATTGAATTTTTAGATTTAAATTTTTTTGCGTTTGATATAAACTTAAATTGTAGCAAACAAGTTGTTTACCTTATTTAACAATTAATTGCTTTTGAAAGTATTCTCCCACCTGATTTCACTTCCAAAAGGTTATGCTCAGGGAAGTTAACGGAGTTGAAAGAAGTGAAATTTCACGTTGAAAATGTCTGTATCGGTTAGTATTTATGGCCTGTTTAGCTTCTTCTCTTATGAAGACAGCGTTTCCATGTACCATTTTCATTGGTCGACCTATATTGATGCCTCATTAAAATAGCTAACAGATTGCTCGTTCTTTTAGGAATGAGATTATATTGTAATAGCTAGGTAGTGTTTAGTAGCGCTGAGAGTTCGCACCTTTGGTGCTTCATTCCAATAGCAGCTGTTGATTCATAAATTCATAGCTGTTATTCATAGCAAATTGAATAGCTTCTCCCCTTCATATAACTCATATAAAAATTTAAAAACTGTTTTATAATATGTTTGTTGGGAAGCTGTCTTTTCAGTACTACCCTTTACAGTCATGCTTGTCTGCACTGCAGTTTTATTAATATCGAGAAGAATTGTGCAAACTGTTAATAGTTAGATATGATAATTGTAGTAAAATTCATGAGCTGGATTAACTCTAAATTCAGAATGCTATTCGTTCACCTTTTGAATGAGGATACCAGTTCATGTACTATTACAGTGTGAGTCTGGTTGATGATGCTGTAGGCTTGCAAGGTACACACACAGCAAGTGGAATTCCCACCCTAGTAGTGCCTACTTAATTAATGAACCATACCCACCCTAGTGTGGTCAGTTAATTGTCCACATCAACAACTCAATAACGCAGCCAAATGCTGCCATGCTCAGTTTAGTACGGTCGCTCATAGCAACTAGTTTGCAGCTGTTCGAATTAGTTGAAATGTCTTCAAGATTCACTGAAGTGACTTATATAAGAACTATCAAGAAATAAATCTGAAAAATAGTAGTACTACCAGCGCCATCAGCATGAGTGATAGCAGTGGTATTATGTATACGAGATTCATAGCACGAGTAACATGATTGAAATAGCACTTGGTTTGTGATATTCTGACAGCTTTACTCATGCTAATAATCCTGAGTACCACAGGGACTAGCTAATAGTAGGTAAGCTTTTATATCATTGCACTGTATCATTCACTCACTATCTTTGGTTTTTAAGATTAGCTTCCTCTAGAACTTCGTTCTCAATATAGACTCCTTCAAATTTTTCCAGGTAGTGAGGACTCCTCCTCCTCCTCGTCTGACTTGGTGAAAAGAAGTGTGTCTAGTGCAGCAGCTCTAGCGGACCTAGTTGGAATCCCGGGTATTGAGAGCCACTGGAAACTAATTGGACTGAGACTTGGCGTGAGTGAAGATGCTTTAGACGCCATTGACAAGAAGCACAGCTAGAACAGCAACAGATGCAAGCAACTCATGTTCAAGGAGGCGGTGAAGAGAGGAGTGACTTGGAAGGAAGTGTTGGACACACTGTCAACACTGCCACTTCTCTCGGCCGTCAAGAAGATCTGTGCCAACATGAACATGGACTACATTTACTCAGAGTCTACTGTACCGGTGAGGATTGCATTAGGGTGTGGCTTCAGTGAGTGGTCGGTCGGTCACCGGCTGAAATGGACCACTATAGTTCATTTGTATGTGCACATTTAGTTAAGTTTGGGAGTTATATTCAGTGGGAAGACCAATGGATACATGCTAAATGCAGTGTTTCTCCTCTTGCACCTTCTCTATTAGCTACTATTGGCAACATAGGCAGTTGGTATTATGAAGTTCACTATTGCTACCAGTCACATGGTGTGTGTTTTGTGTAGAGTATATCGACCATTGCTCCACGTATATCTTCTGCTAGTATGGAATGGAAACTATCTTCCGCTACAAGTACTCAATCCGATTCCACAATACGCCAGCAGAGCTCACCCTCCGTAACCCCGCCCAGATCACCACGAAACTCTGATCGCTCCACCTCCCCACTCGTTCAATCTTTGGGTCCCAAACACTCTGCTAAGTCGACAGGTTCCTCCATCAATCAGCTCCACCCACACTCCTTGCTCTCCGCCATGCCAATTGGTGCCCCACCCTCTCTAACACGTCCTTCACCGTCCCTTCCTCCAGCTATCTTCTCACCGGGCAGTTTGCCATCTACCACAACTTCCAAATCTCCTATTACTGGCTTGAAAATATTCAAGAATCATTTACATTTGATCCAACAGAGTTTGTCAGAGTTTGATAATTCTGTGGTTGTGGTCAACCTTTACAATTTGAATGTGTTCAGTCAGTCTCAGTTTAATGAATTGAAGTCCGTACACTCCCACTCGGAACGAGCGGTGAAACTTGTATTTTACCTGGAAGGACGTCTCAAAGAGTCCCAGAACAATTTTGATTTATTTGTTGGTGTTCTTATGAATATACCTGAACGCAATAGCCTGGGGCGTGAACTGAGTGAAGGGAATTATTTATACGTAATTCATGACACACTGAAACAGTCGTCTGAAGAAATACTGAACTTGACTGAGTTTTGCAATGCTTTAAATAGACATAAGCTCATATCTGACGGTGTCAAATCTAAAGCACTGAGCAGAGAGAAACCAGAAGACTTACTAATTGTAATTTTCGATGAAATAAAGACTAAGATTTTCGCTAAAGATTTCGTAGATATCTTACGAACTTTTGAAAACACTAAAAGCATGAGCTTTTTATTAGAGTCTGATATTAAAGATTCAAACATTTCCAAAACTGTCCTTCCTACCTTACCTCATTCAGTGATGGAATTGGCAAGCTACGATGAAGATTCTAAAGATATTCTAGGAAGCGTTGGCTCAGGTAGCATTGACTCTGGTATAAAATCTGCCTCTCAAACTATAGCTCTTAGTGACCCTGATGTCGAGTCTGATAAATTTGTTTCAGCTGAATCTTATATCCGAGACAAGTCGATGGACGTATTCCACGATTCCTTTACTCATTCAAGGACTGACTTGGTAGATTTTCGTCCCAGGACTGATTCCACTGTTAGCATTGACCATGACGGAGTCGAGAAGCAGGCACAAGAATCAGGATCAGGTTGTAGCACGCCAAGGAACCACAGTACCAGATTGGTAAGTTTATTGTTGTGTTTGTGTGTTTGTTTATGTGTGTATGCATGGATGTGTGTCGTGAGCTTCTATACACTAACGGTTAGTTTTTACCGGATAGGTCATCATCATTAATTGACTTTCAACCCTGTCGCTGGTTGACACCTAGGTTGCCTAGGTTATCAGCTTCGAGAGTGAATTGTGGAGTAGGTTGTGCTGTTCTTTTTGTTTGTAGTTTTCTAAATTGTTTGTTACTGCAGGCGGGAGAATATGATCCAACTCGCGAGGATGTTCATTCCAATCCTGACCAGCAACCGTTCCAGAAAATGGAGGAATCTGATCTGTCTATTATACGAAGACAAAGGGTAAGTGTGTTGTCTCACTAGGGATCACTGGCATGAGGTCACTTGGATAAGTAGTGTTGAGGGTGAAGTCTCTGGGTAGTTAGCGTGGGTTTCTCCCTAGGAATTCCCCCACCAAGGAACCATTATTGTTTGATTTTGGATGTTGAGAGCAAGCAATCAAGTGATAGTCTTTCCCTCACTATATGTGTGTGTGCGTATGTGTGTGTGTGTGTGTGTGTTACAGTAGAACCTCAGAGTTACGAACCCCAGAGTTACGAACTGACCGGTCAACCGAACGGCTCAATCGAAATATTAATATGGTATTAATCGTTACGGAACCCAGTTAACGCACGCGCTTTTTACTTCAATTGCAGCTGCTAGTCTACTACGCAATGGCTTCCAGTTCGGCCAGTACTAGCAGCAAAGTGGCGACAAAGCGGAAGAGAAATACACTTTCTATTGAAACTAAGTTGCAGATTTTGAAGAAAATAGAAAAGGGGAGTTCTTTATCATCGCTTGCAGCAGAATATGGTACTGGAAAATCAACGATTTTTGATATTAAACGGTCAAGAGAGAAGATTATGAAATTTGCAACCGAAGCAGTTGATGAAACATCCCTTAAAAAAAGATGCATAGTGAGAAGAGCTGATGACAGTACCTTTGATAAAGCCATTCATTTATGGTTTCTCCAAGAAAGGCACAAAGGAACTCAGAAGAAAGCATTTAGTACCTGCTTGGCTTGGCTTGAACAACAGCAAGAATCTACTGCAATGAATCTGCTGCTACTTAGTGAACTGCAATCTTTAGCCACAAAGAAAAAATTTTGTTCCCTAAAACAAAGAAAACTATGTGAATACAGTATTTAAAGCAATTTATTCACAATACTTTTATAAGTATCATGATGAAATAATTATAATCTGAAGTTCTAGCTACTGTATGTGATTATTTAAAGCAATTCTAATAATTATTATTCACAATAATTTTATTAATATAATGACGACATAATTATGATGTAATAGTTTCAGAGTTACGAACATTTCGGAGATACGAACACCTTACTTTCCCCAGGGGTTCGTAACTCTGAGGTTCTACTGTATATTCAAATAATCGATGAGAAGTTTACTCACAAGTTTGAGATCCACTTTCAGTTTGATGGACTAACAACAGTTGCTGGGATATTTGGAGTATTCTAGAATGGACCTGATCACGTCCAGTGTGCTGACTGTTGCTGTCACATTCAGAACATACATAAGTACACACAGTACATACATAGCTGCACATGTATGTAACTGCAAGCCAGGCCCGTGTCACGAAAGTAATAATTTCAGTGATCAGTCTTTTCCTTTAAATATTTAACTTCACTAGGCAGAGTAAGATGTTACTGATAAACCGTGGTGTGTGTGTATGTGTGTGTCAGGTAAAGGTAGGCACTGATAAAAGCATACTTAGCAGATTTAAACAGTGAGATTGATAAGTTTACTTGTTTTGTCTGTGGATTAGTGTACGTACGTAGCTAAATGAGTAAGACGAGTTGTGTGTGTCTAGTGCGAAAAGTCTGGAAGCATGGAATATAATGATTGTTCCCATGAACAGCAGCTTTCTACTGATAGGATTAAAGTGTGTATGTACTATGTATATATAATATGTATGTATGTGTGTATGTATGTATGTGGATGTAATTAACTTATTGGATAGTTATACATAGAAGCAAACCCTAAAATTATGTTTTTTTTAGGATAGAGAAGATGCTTATGTGGTAGTTGCCAGAAGGTGGGATTGTATAGCAGTGAGGGGTATGTTAGAAGAGATGCCATCACTGGTGGACAACAGGTTGGAGGTAAGTGTACACTGAATGACTGTAACATTGACTATAAAGCCTGAATGTTATGCCATGACTATTGGTAAGGGGTTGGTGCTAGTATTTGCTGATGTGGGGTTGTGTATTCCACAGACTATAACTTCTATCTGTTCACAGGAAATATAGAATAGACAGACAATCAGGTGTAACAACAAGTAAAAGAGTTTAAAGTCCACTCAAGTTTGTTGTTGGACAGGCTAGAAATCCACACGCCCTATAAGGACAGACTTATATATTGTAGATAGGGTTGGGCGATATTGGGTTATTCTCATCACGGTACGATATTATAAAATTAATTGCGGTATGAGTAACTAACAACTATTTTTTAAAATTTAAATTAAAGTGTATAAATGAGAGAATTGTCATTGTCAAAATAATGATAGAAAAAGTTTTTGTTTCAGCAAGTATTTTAGTTATAAGTTGATATTCAAGAATCCGTCAGCTCCAGCCATCGTCTCCCGCCTCTTTCATACGGCTGGACTGCGTATAGCACAGAAGAAAGTGTTGGCTGGTTGACATCAGTCGTTCCAGACCGTTTCTCACCTTCTCTCTTCATCAGGAGCCTGACTTTACTGTGAACCTTGGGGTGTTTGTTCTTTAGGTGCGATAGCAAGTTCGAAGTGTTCCCAGTAGCCGCCCTAACTTGCACGCCGCAAATTCGACAAACAGGATTGTCCCGTTGGCTGCCTCCGCCACTATCATCCGCGATTAAACCAAAATACTTCCAAACAACCGATTTTGTACCTCATTTCTCTGTAAGTTGCTGTCCAGACGCCGTCACTAAAAACGGTAAAATACAGCTGGAATTAACTCTATGCGTTGCGCATGCGCAATTTATCGCGGTATTTCCCGCGTTACTCGGTATATAATTTCTTTTATCTTACCGTGACTAAATACCGCGATACCGCCCAACCCTAATTGTAGAGTACACAACTATGTAGTTCACCACTTCATACAGTATTCAACTGTTTGCTCACAACTGTTGTACTCTACATGTGAGTAACGTTGACTTACGTCTCTTTTATAACTTCCAGTTCACTTTAAAGTTATTTGTAAATATTACTAAGGCCTCCTATTATATTGTGAAATCCTTCCATTGTGCATTGTGTTTGTTGACTGAATTGTTATGGCTTCATAGTTACTGTATGTATATTGGTAAATTGTATGTAAACAGTAACTGGGTTTACACAAAGCCCTGGTTGAATGAGACTGCTACTATAATGGATCTATTCACATAGAATAAAGTAAAATCATTTTCTGCCAGCATGCGATCTTCATGACTGCTTGTGGACAAGGAGCTTCATCATTGGTCCTCTGTGAATAGAACATTTAGTTTAGTGTGTGTGTGTGTGTGTGTGTGTGTGTGTGTGTGTGTGTGTGTGAGGTGTTTGTGGTGACAAACTTGGCTCATAGCTATACTGACTACATCATTGCATTGATGGATGTGGTCCATCTACTGTATGTATGTACGTACGTATGTATATGTGTGTCACTAAGTGAGTGAATGGTTTACAGAGAAGTGAATTTCTCCATTATTTACAACCAGACAAGGTTTTACTGAGAAATTAATGGCACAATTTTTTTTCTTTGTATGTATAGAAAAATCGCACTGCCCTAATGTTGGCTGCCGTTGGTAACCAGAAGGAAATGACTCAGCTCTTACTTGAGTTCAGGGCGTCTGTGCAGGCAGTGGATGTAAAGGGATATACGGCCCTTTACCTAGCTGCAAAGTATGGCAACTATGAGCTACTGAAGATTTTACTGAAGGAACAAGAAGTGGATGTCAACCACAAGAGTCTGGTAAGGGATGTCTGTTAGCTGTCCAGGTCTCTGTGGGTTGAGTTATTTTAGCTAAAGTGCTCCACTTAAAATGGAGTTGGCACTGTTACTCTTTAGGGATTTACTTACTCTTTTGTGTAGTGTCAATAGATGTTTTTGAGCACGTTTGACCTTTAAAAAGTTTTGTGTACACAATTAGTTTAAGTTTGGAGTTGTGAGACATGTCACATGCTATGCTATGTACAATGAGTGCAGTTCTGGGATGAAAGTCCCTGAGCTCAAGTTATTGATAGAAGAGAAGGACCACCCAACAGTGTGGCGAAGTAGATAGCTAAGAATAGCTATAGAAAGTTAAGTAAGTTAGGCTTAGGTTGGTATCATTCAAACTTAGACAGAACAGCACTTGAACAGAACCAAAAATTCAGGACAAAAATTTCAGGCATGTGCACGAAAAACCACACACACACACACCAAACAAACACACAAACACATAATGAATGAAATATAAGAGTCCATCTCAGTCCAAGTGCAACAGAAAATGCACTGTGCACAGGAGAGTGCAGGCATCAATGGCGGTTGTGTGCCCCACACATGTGTGTAATCATGTACAACACACACATATAATCTAGAGCTGGATCGAATATCCAGTCGTCTGAATATTTATCCAGACTGATAGTTACCCAAGTACCGTAGACACGGGTTGTTTAGCACCTCCTCTTTATTAAGATTTCTTTTTGTTAAGAGCCCGTTTTCTTCCCAGCTTTTAGCACTTCGTTCCCTATCTCTCTTCAACTTCACCCTATGAAAGGATTACAGTTGAGGCATGTGCACTAGTCTGGAGCAGCAGCAATGGCTGGTGGTGAGAGTGAAGTGTCAGTAATAGAGCACTCAGCTCCAGTTTAATTACCCACTCTTAGTTAGTGGCCATTTTCTCAATAACCACCTAGTTCTTTGCTGTTAAGCAAGTGGCGCTTAACAACTGGCGTCTACTACGGTAAAATGGTTGTGCTTCAAAGTAAGGGATATCTTGTTTGTTTTGAAGTAATAGAGAACATTCTAAATTAAGAGAATAATAATATATTGGCACATTAATTGGTGAGTGAGCAAAGTGAGCGAGACACTATCAGGGGTAACTCAATTGAAAATCGGGGATATTTTGTTTATGGGGACGTACGTATGTCATTCGTACTTTGACCTTCGCGTATTTTTGTGTTAGTTCGGTGGTCGACCCAGTCCCAAACTTCACTAAACAGAGTCCTCAGGTTTAGCGATCATTACCCGTATCACCCTAGAAATTAAATTGTTTATCGTTTTGAATTCTTTTGCGGGTGCTGTTAAAACTTGAAAACATACCGGAATTCTATTTCTATTTGAGTTTGTGGCGGCGGTGAGTCAATGCACTCTTTGTCAAAGTTATAGCTGTACGCAACAGTATTTACTTGACAATTGTACAGGCAAGTCTTGTGTAGGTATGTCCAGTTGTGTGCAAGTATTGTGCGTTTTAGCTACTACTTAGCTCAAGCATATCACAAGATAACGTTTAAATAATAATGTATTTTTTTTTTCAATTCAAACAGTTGCGGGGAAGGGTTACTATGGCATTGAAATGCCTTTACGTATAAACGTAATTTAAAAACTCGACCTTATTTTTAGTAGCTTGTAGTGTTAGAAGTTAAAATCAATCATATAACAATTGTGTAGTTTTAGGCTCGCTCGCCATTTGTGCTCAAGCACACCACTAGTCTATTGTAGTATAAGGTGAAATGACATGATGCATGCATGTTGTTATTGGTGGGGGACTGGCATATAAGTGACCGGTTTTGTGAAAATCTGCCTAAACATGGCACCTAAGGTTTTATGTTTATTCTACCAGTAGGTTGCACAGGGCCTTGGGATACCATGCTCCAAATTTGAAAGCTATAGCACCAGCCATCTTCGCCCTACGCACTACAATACTTCAGTATTTTTGCTAATTTTGAGGAAAAAACGCTGCGTAAAGGAGTAGCTAAGGCCAGGGAGCGTGTCTTGTATCCGTACACTATACTACATGTCTCCGCGACACTATGAACTAAACCGTTTGCAGGGGATTGAAAGAAGTCAAATAGGCTTCATGTAGGCCTCTTCGAGAAACTATGATGGGTGAATTGCGTGAGTATGCAGATTATGTAGACAAGTGAATTAGTTAGCTACAGTTTTTCCCCGCTGTTACTATAAAAGCCCTCCAAAAGATTTATTAGCGATGCTCTGTACATGAGTCCAACCAGCTAGTGTTTCTAGCCTCGTAGCATGAGTTCTAGAGCTCACCACAGCTTACAACTTACAACTGTGCCATAAGCTAGAGCTAATCGACGTTTATCCATTTCAGCCTTTATTTAAATAAACCCGTAAGGCTTTACCCGTGGACACTGAAATTGTTCATCGCGTTTAGGCTGATTTTCCCAAAACCAGTCACATATGAAGAACTCCTTGTGAAAGAGCAAATGTACTTTATGGTAATTGCAAACCTCCAACCTTCAATGATTAATTTTGGTATCATGTTCCATAATTACAACTGACTCCTTAAACTCCCCCACCCTGTACCCAAGACTTACTGAAATAGCTAGCTAGCCAAGCTTAATCAGTTTTTTTGTAGCAAGAAAAACACTGTATGTGTACATGCAATGTTTTGGTGTTTTCATGCACGTGTGTGTGTGAGTTGTAAATATTTTGATAGACCTGCAATTCAGGCCTACATGACTGGTATAGTTGTGGTCATGTGACCCACTGGTTCTATTGTGATGTAGGATGAAGTTATTATTAAATAGTTAAGGTGACTGCCTCAGGTTGTTTGGAGGATGTCTGTACTCTATAGCTGGCCATTAGCTGCCACTACACACACCACAGGTGCCATTATGAAGTCCTTATGCAACCACACACTCATGTGTTCTGACCATACCCCTTCCTTATCAGGTATTTCTTTACCTTCACATATTCATGGTGTGACCACATCATCAGTGTGGCAACCACTATTAGCTGATAAGTGGCTCAGAGGTCCAACCAATCACTGTTGAGTAAGTCAGGGCTCAGGGACTTCACACCTTGTAGCCTGGACGCTTGGTTCTTGTGTGGTTGGTTGTTGTTTTTGTGTAACTTCAGTGTAGTGGAAGCTATGAGGAGCTGTCACCAATTGTGGTAGAAGAGGGGTCAGGAAACAGCCAAGGAAGTAGGCTGCCACCAGAGTGTTGAATGCTAGCTGTATCCACAAGGTTTTCAAAGCTTCCCAATAATCCCTCACACAGATATTTCAAGTCTGGTTTAGAATTAATAGAATAAAACTTCAACAGAATGCATGTGACACAACACTGAACAGCACATGGCACAGCCAAGCAAATATATACAGCCTGACTGCACATGCTCAAAGGATGACATGGCATAAAACTAAAAATAGAATGTCTAAAGATAGTACAGTAAATAGTGTTAATTAGCTAGGGCATGGGACTACAAGTCACTGTTTTGAAGTGTGGTGATTCTACCACATTCAGCACTCCCTAGTTTGCTGTATCAACGAAGTGTTTCCCTTTATATTAATTACTTTTAAATCAATTAATTGCCTGTCTCTATCGCATCAGGAAGTCTCTAGTAGACATGTTTATAATGTCCCTGTAGGTAGGAGTTCCTGTTCTAGTGAGGACCAGTCAGAAAGGGTTCAGTGTCATCACAGAGTGCCTGTTGGAACACGGAGCTGATGTCAATCTCTGTTGTGAGGTGAGTATTGCTTTTATATTTTCATTTTGCCAGCAAAATAATCAGCATAAGAAATTATAGGCATTTTTTTTTTGTGTCATATCAGCTGGGTTAAGTTTCTATTGTTCTAGGCAACATTGTCAGCAATTTTATTTCATGATTGCTTTCCACTTTGCCCTATTATAAGCCAGGTCTCTGGGAGGGGAGGGGGGGAAGGAGGTGAGTAAGTCCTACCAAGGCATTGTCAGCAAATGAAATCATCAGTGCTGACCTCCACAGGATTCGTGGTCAAAGCTGGTAGGTAACCTTTTGTTGCTATAGTGGCCATTTGCAAGGACTTTCAGTTTTCATTTTGAATACTGAGCTATACAATATCATTATATCTAGAGAGCTAAAGTTGACCTAAATATAACATGTCTCCAATTTGCCTCTGTTTAAGGGTGCTGGCACATAGCAACGCTCGCGCGCGGCTTAATTGAGCAATAAACCACGAAACCACCGAGTTGTAGAGGTAGAGGGCGGACCTTAAATACCCGCGCATAGATAAGAGCTTCCTGGCAGGCCATGGTAAAGTATAGTTAACTCGGCTTACGGAGGGCGGGGCTAGAAAAATGCACAGTAGCAAAAAAAGTGCGAGACAATTGGAATCTATTTTGCAGTCCAAGTCCAGAAGGACGAAGAGTTAGTCTTTCATTTTTAGTACTGCGGCATAACTTAACAAGGTAATTAAAGTTGTCGATTTAGTTTTTTAACATAGTGTACAGTCGTGACCCGACTGGAAAAAAATCACGTGAAAATGTGAATAAATATAAAACAAAATAGAAATGAGAAAAACAAAATCGACAACTTTGTAACAATTAGCTATAGCAAGCGGTGGACGAAATTCCAGCTTCCGTAGTCTTCCTCTGTTTCCAAATAGTGGCGTTTACTTTTGAGACTTTGAGGCTTCATAACTCTTGCAGTTCCGTTTGTGTGTTAGTCATTCTTGATCAGTTGGCTGTCAGTTGACGGGTCTCAGAGATCCCCTGGGCAGCGTGGACCTGCAAGGTATAGAATCGGAGTTACCTTCCATAGCAACAGTTAATTGATTTGTGTGGGCGTACCGCGAACCGGATGTGTGAGCACCCTTAAGGTAAGATGAACCTTGATGAATGCTACAATATCATTTTTAAACTAGATTTTGTTACCATACCTACCACCCTACCACACCAGCTCACCAACTTCATAATCCTCTTCAGGATTTCATACAGGATTTTTTCTGGGGGGGGGGGGGGGGGGGGGAGGAGGGACCACACCCATATTTGTTGAAACCACACCCATTTGATTAAAAAGCGTCTCAGGTCTAGAATTAGTGACATCAATTGGAAGACTAATGTGTATTGCAATTGAAGGACCTCAATTAACTGAAGTAAACTTTCACCAAATATTAGATATATACAAACAACAAAATCACAGAATACCATTAACAAATAAATATTTTAGCTACCTTTACACAGCTTTTTGGCTACTACAGTAGTAAGCATGTCCTAATGTAGGGTTAGGTTCAAACCTGTCGGATATTCCTTAGAAATGCCTGTTGTTGTTTTATTTATTTATTTTTTTAAAGTCAAATAGGCGAGTGGTTAATATGGCACTGAAATTCCTTTACCTTATATAAGTTATGTAAAACTCACTGTTTTTTTAGTAGCTGACTTGCTTGCCTTTTGTGCTGAAGCACACCACTAGTGTGTAAACATTGTCAAATAAGTTTATAGTCATGGAATAATGTATTGTGTGATTTATTCATGAGTAAAAAAAAATACAATGAAAATGGATTAGTTAATCTATTGACATGTTTTAATTTAGCGAGTGTACTGTCTATGAATGAGACCCTTTACCTATTATAGTTGTTATATGCCCGTTCAACGTCTTTGTGTGTCACCCTGGCGACAGAATTATGATTTCATAGTCGGAACTTTACCGTATTTCTTATTGAAGAAATGCACATTTTACCGTAATACTCAATAAATATGAAGAAGTATGTAGGGGGAATGTGTGGGTGGAGTTGAAATAGTAGCCTTTGGTGGTTATTTAATTTCTTTTTTTAATTGTCAATTTGTCATATTTAATCCATCGTCAATTAATCCTGCTA
>WLWD01004395.1_pt1 | contig 25217 bp, 20 predicted proteins | sample 6712731 | NCBI WGS metagenome assembly WLWD01 (sample SAMN12718690, study PRJNA576275) | sponge metagenome | isolation source: marine sponge | host: Mycale hentscheli | place: New Zealand: South Island, Marlborough, Capsize Point | collected 2014-11-01 | reverse complement strand
AGTTCTCTGGTGGGTGACAATACCAATGTCTGCACTTCCCTCAGCTGAATATCCACTTTCTGGAGTACTGATATAGAGAATGTTGCTGTCTTCCCTGTTCCAGATTGAGCTCTAAGAGCGAAATAAATATAGGGTCTTTCTAAATAATGCACACCTAAGTATACTGCATCCTTACTGGGCTATGACGTCCCTTCCCTTCACAATAGGAAGTATGGCTCTTTGTTGAATTGCGGAGGGCTTCTCAAAACCTGCAAATTATCTTATCTTATTACTTACGCTAGTATTGGCCTAGACTAACCAACCGTAAGCATATATTCCTCGCAACAGATCTTCCTTAAGCTTCATCTGGTCGAAGTTGTTGACTACAGAAACTTCTTTGCTAGTTTCAAACACCAAAGTAGCGTCATCGTCTCCTAACAGAGCCTTCCTCTGAGCTCTGGCACTCGCAGTAGTAAGCTCTGTAGTTTTCCTCTCGGCCATTTTCTCCTCTACCGTACGCGTACGCTTGCAATTTGACGATCACTACCGACCCATCTACTTTTCTTTTTTTGTGTTCTATAGACGCTTTACCAATTGCTCAGATTTGTCAAAAAAAAAAATTAATGAAAATTGGACATCATTTGTACGGGCACTATATTAAAAGCTGTGCTACGAATCACATCACAAATAGAGTATAAATAAAATGAGGATTTTGGTCTTATGAGACATGTGACTCGTTGGATACAGTACCATACCTTCATACAACCAGGTACAGATTTCACTTTCTTAGCCAGTCTGAGTCCCCTGTAGAGAAGAAGGCTGAGTAGTCAACAATGATATAATAGCTAGCTATACTTACATTCTTACTTCAGTTATTTCACACTTAAAGTCTTAAAAAAGTTTTGGTCATTATTTTTTTTTTACACTTTTTATTTATACAGCTACTTCAATCTCTCCCTGTTTTAAACTTGTACAGTTTCAGGTAATTTCCTGTGTTGTGACAGACACTTGTGAGAGTACCTGTCATGAATGTTGCACCAGTCTACAAATTAAGCAACTCGAAACAAAAAACAAAAAAAAATAAATAAATATTGAGCTAAGACCAATAATGCCACAAATACAAATATTTTTCATGTGTGTTGGTTGGCTTGTTGTTATTGTTGCTTAACTATGTATATGACAGTGGGGGGGGGGGGGGGGGGGGGGGGGACCTATATCTGGTTCAAAATTTTGATATAACCACTGTACAAGACTCCAACCACTAAAGTGCGACCTTGTCCTGATGACTTGACCTGTACACCAAAGAATAAAGCTCTTATGAGTTTAAATACCACGAGTGCCCCAGACAGGGTGATGAGCTAGAAAGATGACAACCAATTGCGGCACCTAAGATTAGAAGCAGTTATAGTTCGCTCACCCTCTGTCTAAAACCCTCACTTTGGCTGAGACTTGAATACCTCATTAAACAAGACATTTAGCTAAAATAATGCAACACCTTACAAACCACGAGAAATATTGGTGATAGCTACAACTAGGCCAACTTTAATAAAACTGAATACAAACAAACTGAGCAAGGCTGAAAAAAAAGTATAGAAACATAAATAAAAAGAAGTTTGAGCTTTATGGATGACACACATACAAACCATGAGTAGAGAAGTTAAATATACCGGAAACAAATTTTTCTTAAAACTATTAATATTACACTAGCATGGATTTTTAATTATTTCTACTTAATGTTCTACACAGCATTAACACCGTTACGAGCATTTGGTCGTGACGGCTTAGGTTCTGTAGGTTCATCTTTCAAACGTCATTTATCATTCTGTACAGGCAGTGCCTGCTACCCATAGCATTTAGAGACGTCTCACGCTTTTGGCGTTCAACCATTCCTTCCTTCAGCTCCCCAAGTGGTAAGTCATACACTTCGGGAAAGCTTCCCAGCACCAGATGGAGGCTGAGGTGGCCAAATGAGAAAATGTCAAGTTTTGGAGTACACTGTGGTTTCTTGTAGCGAGTCTCTGGCGGCATGTAGTACAACTGGCCTGGGACACATGTGTGGTATGTTGCCATCATCTGTTTCTGATCTATAATCTTTGCCATGCCCACATCAGCAATTTTTGCTCGATGAGATGCCGTGAGAAGGACATTCATGGCGGTGAGGTCTCTATGTACTATAGGTGGGTTGTGTTCATGAAGATATACAAGACCAGATGCTACATCTTGAAGTATAGACAACTTTGTGGTCAGTCGAGGCTTAGGTTGGAGGGACATGAATTGGAGCAAATCACAATCCATTTTTTCCATCACTAGCACGAGGTCTGTCTTTCCGTTGTTAAAATAGATGCCAATGAACTGAACAATGTTTGGATGGCGTAGGTTGCTCAACAATGTGCATTCTTTGTAAAACTTAGACAAAACACAATTTTTTTCCTCTGGCGAAGACTCTGTCAAGAAAATGGTGTGTGGCTTTTTAGCTATAAATGTAGTCCCCCATATTTTTACTTCATATACATATCCATAAGATCCAGCCTATGTTTCAAAGTCTTTTCCCTTCTTGACTTCTTCAACTCCCTTAAGTTCATAACGTGAAAGTGCAGTGTTATTTGCCACATCTACAAAAAAAATTTAAATCTAAAATAAAAAACAAACAAACAATTTTATTGCCTATGGTTGAATATCTAACATGTTTATACACTGGGCTCAGTATGACACTGTAAAGGAATTTATGAACACAAAAATTTTATGGAAGGCTTTAATTCCTTCCAAAAATTATAGTAGATCTTCATTTGTCACTTCATGCAGCTAAAAAAAATTGCATTAGAAGGTTTAGATGAAGCTAAAAATAATTTTAAAAAATAAAAAGTTCTCCTGTCTTTGCTGGAATTTTTATATGCTCAAACAAAGTGATTGCTATCAAGCTTTCAACTCCAGTTGGTACAGCGATGGCAGAAAAATCTGTAAAAACCAAGAATCTGACACTACCTGACAACTTGGCATGGCTTATGTGAGTTGCCATTGAAGGTTTCAAACTAAATTTTACTGAATCATTAAACAGAATAGTAATAGGATCATGCTTTAATGTTTCTGCATTTTTTTCTTGTATAATATTGCTGCTCTTTCTTAATTAGCAATTTATTGGGGGAAGGGGGGAAGAGATTTCCGCTTGGGATTCTTCCTCTCTAATGAAGTCAAGATGATGGTTCAGTAAAATAAAATTGATCAAAACCAGACTTAGAGGTTAACTAGCTGACAGCAACTTTAAAGAACAATATAATGAAAATAGTAGTGGAAGGGCGAATTTTTATGCAGTGAAATAATTGTTTTAGAAACCAGAACCACTAATAGTATAGGTAAATAAACATGTAAGGGTCTCTTAAACAGAATCTACAATATAATACAACAGTGTAACTGTAGTGCTGTATTTTACTAACTTTTCTAAAATATATTGAAGTTGTTTATGCCCCTCCTAGATTTGGTTTCTCCAGATAAACTGTCCAGCAACAAGTAGATACAGGATAGAGCAAAACTTTTCAATCTTGCAGGGAATGTTACCTTATCCTCTGCCACAATAATAATGAAACAATTGTAATTTAAAACCTCCAAAGAAAGTACAATATATCTATTTTGACATAGCATGTTTTGTATCATCTTTAACGAGGCTAAACTTGTACCTGAGATGTAAAAAAAAAAACTTGATGAAGTTCTCTTTCATTTATGTGAAATATCAAATTATCATTTGATGTCAATGAAGTAGCTATGTAATTTTTTTAGAGAAATACCAAAGGAAAATGAAGATCTACTACAATACTTACACATGACCTATATAAGATTCACACACACAAATACATACATTCCAGGGGGGAATGGGTGCGGCCGTGCAACCATGGCCGCACCAATATTTTAACAAAAAAGGAACTGTCTATTAATTTTTCTACTCCTTGTGGTCGTTGGTTGAGTCGAGAAGTTGAAATGACTTCTGCTGGGATTAAATAACAATATCGAGCCTATCAGAAGATTTTTAGGAAACTCCAAACCAGTCTGGTCCTTTGTATACTATTCCAAAACAATTTTATGGAGAAAAAAAGAAGCTTAATTCAGTGGTCTTTCCAGCATTGTTGGTTTGCAAAATGGTTATTTTTGCATTACTAGGAATCTGCCACACATACTTAAAATAAATAATCTATGACTGCCACAAAAGGCAGGTATTTGTAAGTTTTAATTATGGTGGATTCAGTTTTTTTAAGCGTGTCATTGTGTTGTTTGCTTTATATGTCCAAGTAGCTGTATTAGCTATACAATAGTTATACACTCTATATAATATAATTAAACAAATTATTTGACATGAACCTACTGCTTGCTTACAAAAATCATTTGCTTTGTAATACAATAAAAAAAGGGTTTGTACTGATTTGTTTAGCGTGATTACAGTGGCATTGAATTTATTGGATACTCAGAGCATTGACTAAAAATCTTTGTTTCATTTGATTAAAAAAATTTCTATATTGTCTTTTCAAAGAATAAAGTGGTTAAATGTAGAGGTCGTGTGTATAATTCAATGCTATTCTCCGTACGCGAAATCTGTGGCCTCGTTTACCACATTCTGAACTCCTTCCGGAGGTCCAGGTATAAAAGGAAGAATACCCGGCATGGCCTTTGACCCCTAGCTCCTTCTATTCAAGTTCAAAAAAGTAGCCGCGCAAAGAGAACCTCCATTATAGCTCACTATCCTTACCAGGATTATCGCTAACGGTTAGATTCTTCCCAACAGGTCCTGTTTTATCTGGTAATGGCTGGTTATCCATGTCTTCAACATTGTCTTCAGTTCCAACACCTGGATTATCGCTAACGGTTAGATTCTCCCCAACGGGTCCTGTTTCCTCTGATAATGGCTGGTCATCAGTCACCATAGCTTCACCATTGCCTTCTACCACTTCACCAACACCGTCCTGGGGACCTGCAATTAGTCACAACACTGAAGATGAACGCGTGAATATTGACTTGTACTCCATTTGGTAATTGCTGAGTTGACAGATCACTTTCTGAGTCACAACTGAAGCTTGAATGTACTACTAACTTATACTAATAATAATAATAATAATAAAAGTATCACTGGAGACTACAGGCAAGCAGCTGCTGAATCATGTGATCAATTAGTCTGGCAAAGCCAGACCCTTTACCGAACCGCTACGCTGGGAATGGGTCTGGGGACATGGCCATACCAAATTTGTTCTGCCGCACATATATTGCGGCAGTCAATTACCGTTTGCAAATTACCTGGAATAACCCTCCTCGACCACAAATAGAAATTCCTTTACGTATCAGACACCCTTTCAATGCTAGGTTTAGCAATCATGGCTAATTTACGGTAGAAATTCAGGTATAAAGGAGGTGGGGCACTCACCACTTCCACATTTCTCCAGAACAAATTTGGTATGGCCATGTCCCTCCGCGTTATGTGGGTCTGGCTACGCCAGACTTAGTGATCAATATGGTACAGCACTACACAGCAGATTAAATAAAATTAATGAAAGCCACAATGCACAGTTTCTTTATTAGACACTCTATATAATATAATTAAACAAATTATTTGACATGAACCTACTGCTTGCTTACAAAAATCATTTGCTTTGTAATACAATAAAAAAAGGGTTTGTACTGAATTGTTTAGCGTGATTACAGTGGCATTGAATTTATTGGATACTCAGAGCATTGACTAAAAATCTTTGTTTCATTTGATTAAAAAAATTTCTATATTGTCTTTTCAAAGAATAAAGTGGTTAAATGTAGAGGTCGTGTGTATAATTCAATGCTATTCTCCGTACGCGAAATCTGTGGCCTCGTTTACCACATTCTGAACTCCTTCCGGAGGTCCAGGTATAAAAGGAAGAATACCCGGCATGGCCTTTGACCCCTAGCTCCTTCTATTCTAGTTCAAAAAAGTAGCCGCGCAAAGAGAACCTCCATTATAGCTCACTATCCTTACCAGGATTATCGCTAACGGTTAGATTCTCCCCAACAGGTCCTGTTTTCTCTGATAATGGCTGGTCATCAGTCACCATAGCTTCACTATTGCCTTCTACCACTTCACCAACACCGTCCTGGGCACCTGCAATTAGTCACAACACTGAAGATGAACGCGTGAATATTGACTTGTACTCCATTTGGTAATTGCTGAGTTGACAGATCACTTTCTGAGTCACAACTGAAGCTTGAATGTACTACTAACTTATAATAATAATAATAATAATAATAAAAGTATCACTGGAGACTACAGGCAAGCAGCTGCTGAATCATGTGATCAATTAGTCTGGCAAAGCCAGACCCTTTACCGAACCGCTACGCTGGGAATGGGTCTGGGAACATGGCCATACCAAATTTGTTCTGCCGCACATATATTGCGGCGGTCAATTACCGTTTGCAAATTACCAGGAATAACCCTCCTCGACCACAAATAGAAATTCCTTTACGTATCAGACACCCTTTCAATGCTAGGTTTAGCAATCATAGCTAATTTACGGTAGAAATTCAGGTATAAAGGAGGTGGGGCACTCACCACTTCCACATTTCTCTAGAACAAATTTGGTATGGCCATGTCCCCAGACCCTCCGCGTTATGTGGGTCTGGCGATGCCAGACTAGTGATCAATATGGTACAGCACTACACAGCAGATTAAATAAAATTAATGAAAGCCACAATGCACAGTTTCTTTATTAGAGAAAGTCATTACGTTACTGCAAAAAAATAAAAAAATAAAAAAAATAAATATTAATAAAAAAAAAAAAAAAAAAATAATAATAATAAAAAGTTTGTGGCAAGTCATTTTTTGGTTTCTCCACTCTCTTCTAATTTCATGTCAGTAGTCACCTCAATATCAAATAACCATTCACACGCCCACATAAACCAAGCCTGCTGGACCACACCTTACCAGTATTATTTCCCTCTGATGACTCTAGCTTTGAAGCAGCTGTAGAATACCATTGCAATAATTGTAACCATTTGCTGAATTAATTGCAAACCACACCTTACCAGCATTCTCTCTATCGTTTAGTTTGGCTGTTGTAGGAGCTATAGAACACCACAGGAATAATTAAATTTGCCAATTGTTTGTGACCACACCTTACCAGTATTCTCTTGATCTTTTTTGGTAGTTGAAGGAGCTGCACAACATACCACAAACCAAATATAAAATAACTAAAAACTAGGAAAACTTCACAATTTCTTTAAGTAGTTAAGTTACCAGGTTCAGTAGCACTGCGAAGTAGCATTGGCACGTCATCATTATTAGTTTCAGAACGATCCATCTCTCTACCTTCCACACTACCATGTCCTTTATCATCACTGGTCTCTCCTTCTTCTGCCTCACTGGCAACAACCTTCTCCTTATCAGCTGATCTGTCTACAATACGCAACAACTCCTCTCGACTCTCAGTCTCTTCGGGGAAGTATTGCTGCAATTTCCGGCGATAGATCTTCCAATCTCTTTCCAAAAACACACAAAATATTATTCTCTCCACCTGAGAAATAGCACACACATACCAAGAGAATGAATAGAGCAGACAAGTGTAAGTAAAATGGCGCATAGAACAATCAGACTGCTCCCTGAGTGTATGAATGCAGTCTAAAAGCTGCACCACAAAAGAAACTAGTAAATACAGTGTACGCTCTCTCTTACACACACACACACACACACACACACACACACACATCTATTGTAGGTACCAATGAAGGATAAAGAATTGCCTTTTGTAGTTGCGTCTAGACAAAATCTATAACTGTCAGACTGATCCAGCGACTTGTGCATGCACAACTCAACACTAATCAAATCAAATAGACTCTTAGCATATCTTTGATTATTGGTACGGCCGTGGTGACGCTTCCTTGTAAGTTTGTGTAAATGTTGGAAAGTTTGTTGATTGACTCACTTTTTCTGTATTCTTCTCCAGCCATGTCCTGACTGTCTCCAGAGCCACGTCGGCAGCTGCTTCATTGTCGTAACCATACACACCAGTGGCAATACAACAGAATGCCTACAGAACAAATAAAAACTGAAATTTACTGATACTTTTTCTACTCCATACATAGTGCACTTCTCCTATAGTCTGACAGCAATTGAGATACATATAAATAAAACACACACACTTCTACAGTGCTTCCAACTTAAAGAGTGGATTTTTTGAAACTACTGTATAGACCCTCACTACAGTCATTTAACATACACATACCTTTTCTTCATCATCCCAATAATGTTTACAATAGTAAAACTGCCTGTTTAGAGAATGGAAAACGGAGAACAGATCTTTTCTCATTCACTCTAATACATTTTACGCCATTTTTTTTTGACGTCAAGATTTTGCGGTAGTTCGTCATTAAACGTAACTAGTTAACGAGCTACGGTCGAACGGTTATTTCCCTGAGCGGTAAGACGGGACTTTCCCTAACCGCAATCAGCTGTATGGATTCTCATCGTTCTACTAGCAGCAGTAAACGAAGTCGAAATCAGTCCCAGAATTGTTGGCTGGTATATTACTAACTTGGAGCCAAGCCTATCCAAGAGGTCATCTTTTTCAAGAGCTGAAGAAAAGCTGAAGGAGTTTAATACTCCCCAAGGCTCCCAGCATTCGGTATTCTGACAACATCAGGGAGATGCAGTTGGAGTCCTACGGGTTGTGCAGCTCCAGACGGAAGCTAAAATGCTGGCCGCGATAGGCAGTAACACCGTAAAACTTGATACCTGCTAGGGCCTGAGATACAACCGTAGCTAAATCTAGTCTCGCGTAGCCAGACCCTTTACCAACCCTAACCGCTACGCGGGGAAGGAAAGGATCTGGGAACATACAATACAACGACTTGTTCAGCAGCACCCCAAAAAGGGTGCTCCAATTATCACATTCCAATGCTTGCGGTAGCCAATGACGTCACGGCCACGGCCGGGTAGCAGCTCTCCTATTCATGCTGGTACGTTTATTGCTTGCCAGGAGTGCTTATAAATAGTCTACGAAAACAACTTTACCAGTTTGACGAAGTCACGCAACGTTCTCACCTCTAAATCAGCCATACCCGTGTAACAATTAGCAGTAAACTGGCACCCTTGCACAAATACACATGCGCTGTTTTGTGACGTCACGTTTACGTGTACTATAGGCCCACAATCCGCTGTAAACGTCATCATTTGATGACCATTACCGTGCATAATTTTTTTTTGGTGAAAAACCGCCACAACTCACTTCATTTTCAAGGTATAGCTACCAAAGTTATACATAATAATTTTAAGGCAATTTTACATCATGTGTCAAAACTTTAGAGATATAACTCAATAAATTCAAAAATCCTGGCTTAAACACTTTTTTTCTTAAAATTGTAAATATTTCGAGATTCAAATTTCGTGTGCCCACAAAATTAGGCTCATATGAAACTTCAGGTATTAAAGTATCAGTATACCAAGTTATAGAGATAAGGACAAATAATTTCTCTTTTTTCAGCTTAAACACTTCCAAATTCACCGTCTTGAAGCTCCCAGTTCCATCACCTATAACCACAAAAATAACCACAAACCCACAAAATTGTTTTGTCTGTATGTTAATATGACATTAATGTATAATAATACTAATTTTTAGCTTTCTATTACACATACTTGAGAAATTATAGCAGAATTAGCAACCTTAACCAAAAAGCTAAAAAAACGGACAACTCTGGTGAATGACAGGATGTGATCATGTCATGTGACTATCACTGACCGGTGAGGAATGTCTGCAGTAGCTACACTCACCACTGACTGAATGTTGTGTTTCTCCACCAGGTCCAGGCAAGTCCTGTAGCAACTCCTCAAGTCGTCCTCACAACCATCATATGGACCCACAGTGTGCAAGATGTCTACATACAAATAAACACAAGACAGTAATTATAATACTCCAACAAAATAGTACAACATGACAACCAAGTCATTCTACAGTCAGTGGAAGCTACGACGTCTTCCTCACCCCACCCCCTTACACTTCAGAACAGTAAACAACAACAACAACAACAGAACAGTTAACGTGCATAATGTATTATGCAACTATTGGTTCTGAAGGGGTTATTTAGAAGTAAAGAATAACTTTGGGTGGTTTTAAGGAGACTGATCATGTTTGCTATCAGTTCATGTAATAAATATTCTCTCTGCCAGTAAGGTTACCTCCAATGACCTCCCATGCCACTCACTTAAGGATAGACACGCTATAGAGAAGCTGTAAAGAGTGAGAGAGAGAGTGCACTTGGTTTGGTAGTGTGTGGATGACAGATAAATTAAAAAGCGGTACTACTACAGATCTCGGCTAAGTCCAAATTAGTTTCTCTATTAATAAATAATTTCAGATAACACTTTATTAATTTTCTTTTTATCTATGCAATATCGTACTGGAAGGTAAAGTACAGCACACGTCACTCCTCACACGTCACTCCTCACACCTCACACGTCACTCCTCGCACGTCACACCTCACATGTCACTCCCTCACACGTCACTCTCACACCTCATTCCTCACACATCATTCCTCACACGCCACTCCTCACACATCACTCCTCACATGTCATTCCCTCACACGTCACTCTCACACCTCATTCCTCACACATGATTCCTCACACATCATTCCACACACGCCACTCCTCACACATCACTCCTCACACGCCACTCCTCACACATCATTCCTCACACGCCACTCCCTCACACATCACTCCTCACACGCCACTCCTCACACATCACTCCTCACACGCCACTCCTCACATGTCACTCCTCACACATCCCTCCTCACGTCACTCTTCACACATCATTCCTCACACGCCACTCCCTCACACGTCACTCCTCACACATCACTCCTCACACGCCACTCCCTCACACATCACTCCTCACACATCACTCCTCACACGCCACTCCTCACACGCCACTCCTCACATGTCACTCCTCACACATCATTCCTCACACTTGGCAGGCAGTGCATGTCCTGACGTGATCTTCGTGTCTCCGGTGTTGCAGCCGTTGAGTCGTAGACACTCGTCATAGAGGGAGTGGCCAGCAGCCCGGTGTATCGCACCATCCACACCCCCGCCTCCCAGGAGGGAGGAGTTGGCAGCGTTCACTATTGCACCAATCTCCAGCTTGGTGATGTCACCACGCCACAAAGACACCTTCCTGTCCAGCAGCGGGAAAGGGTTGAAGATGTGTTCCTTATATCTTTTCTTAGCAGCTGAAGTAGAGAAATAAAACAATAGACTAACTTACAGGAAACATTTCAAAGACTTCCTCTTTATGAAAGCTAGACCTCTGCCTGGAGATCTGCTTCCAGACCACCTCTTCTCTGAGAACCAGGCAATGTTACTATAAACCATCTCTTCTCTGAGAACCAGGCAATGTTACTATAAACTTGGGGAATTCATTTCTTAGCAACTGAAAAATGTTGCAAGTGTAATACTGATAGGGCCAAGATGGTGTCAGTTCATAGACTGTCATCCATTGGTATCAACTTACCCAGGCCCTCTCTAGTTACTGGCCAAGTGTCTATGTCATCCAAAGTTACAAAGTTCTTCCCACACTTGTAGTAGCCCCTTTTCTCCTCCAGCGATAGCTTCTCATAGAACTCACGATCTGCAGAAATAAAATGGCGTCACTTGTCATGGAATGGTGGTAAGATTAAAGGAGAATGCGAGAGACAAAGGAAGATATAATACAATACTTACATACTACCCAGATAAAATACTTAAAGATACATACACATTAATATGTACGTAAATTCATACACACATACATAGACACATACATACATTCTCTTATTGCAACCACTAGCGGGTTATGGCACCTGGCAGAGCCAGGATACCTGTGCACTAAGCAGGCACTGTGAGCCGTGCAAGCAAAGCTCCTGGAGCCGGGCTAGGAACAGGCCTTTCCTCACAGCAAGTGGTGGGGGCACCAAAGTCCCACCTGGACCTTTGCTGTTTCGCGAGAAAAGGCCTTGAATTTGCACCCCTCCCCCCCCCCCCCCCCCCCCCAGCCAAGGACACAACCACTACACCAACAGCCACATACTATACAAATACTCACACTCTCTTTAATGCCCACCAGTGCTGCATTAGTTTGAAACTCCTACAGTAATTGCTGACTAAATGAGAGGGAGTGAGGGAGGGAGTAGGTAAAGGGAGGGAGGAGTTAGGGCTAGGACTAATGTTTGTATAAACTATCTTAGAAATAACATTATTTTGAGCAATTGAACACAATAAACATTTATAATTCAGAAGGCTTCGGTCTTCAAACCCTCTTGCACAGCAGTTGTAAAAATGTTTGCTCAATTCACAGAGACATTAACATCCATCAGATTCTATGTGGTAATAAATCTTGCTGACAGAGACAGGCTAGGCAGTGACAATGGCACACAATACTACTCATTCAAACAGGCTCCAGCAAAAGGTTACAAAAGGTATATTTTCCAGATAATTCAGCAAGTCTAGCTTACAATAATTACTCTCTCATTTAGTGTTCAATTGCCTAAGGGCATAAGTTACCACTGGACTGCATCGTGACAATAAACCAGTCACGTCATAAGTAAATATTGTGTTCCCAATTGAGGGAAACTTTGTATAGGTACAACTTATTAACTGTGAATAAATTAGCTATGTATGTATGAGGTAAGTGGTCACATGACTCTTCTGTCTAGCTTAGTGTATGGGTAAAGGGTCTGGCAACCTGAGACTACCAAAGAAGTTATTTTGTAACTATCGGTAAAGGGTGCAAGGGAGCATGTCTAAACTATTTTTTTAATGCTAGGTGGAGAGGGGAGGGGTTCATTAAGATGTTTCAGCAGTTGGTGACTATGGAAGTATCCACCAAAACGTTTCATGCCATCTAGCAGTTAAAGGGTCTGGTGATCTTGTCACTTACTTTTCTTGGGAGAATCTGTATGATGACGTCTCAAAAAACCAAATCTACTTTGCTGTGCCTTCTCCTTCTTGCTTCCACCAGGAGTCTTTCCTGTTGACTTTTCTCCATCAGAACACTTCACTTTTTGGCTTGTATCTTCCAACTTCTCTGAGTTACTGTCTACCGAAGAATCTTCACCACTCTGCTCCGACCTCTTTTCTCCCAATTGTTGTTGCTGTTGTTGTTGATGTTGCTCATTACTAACTTCTCCACCTACACCACCTTCCTCGCCTCCCGAAGTATCATTCCCGGACATTATAGGCCCAAACGAAGACAGTCCAGCTCGTAATGAAGTGCCTATATGTAGAGACCATTGAGGACACTGCGAAGACTACTCATTGGCTCATAAATGAGCTACCCATACTCAACAAATGGGAGGTGCCAGCGTAGCAGTTAGGTAAAGGGTTGCAGCCAAAGGGGAGGATGCCACCCAAGGAGGATTGAACTGGATGTGATGCATGTAACGCCAAATCGGGTCCTACCAAAAAATCGGTCCCCCGGACTGAAATTGGCTGCTAAAAACTGTCCGGGACCACAATTGGCTGCCGAATTCAGTCTTTGAAACTTGTAAATGCCTTCATGTATATCCAAACTGAAGCATCTCCCTTTTAATTCCGGTATAATCTAGTCATCATCCAATAATGCTATTAGTGTGGTTTGGTTGAGAGATTCCAGTACTAAAAAGTATCTTAAATGCTTAGTTTTAGTGGGTAGACTATACTTTAGGTACTACACGAGACGCGACGCGTCGCGTTTTCGCGAAAGCACCCCGCGATTCCTCGCTAGTGGAAGCAAGCCCTAGCCCCCAACTAACCCATCCCTTGTGTTTAAAACACATTATCTTTTAACCATCTAATAGTTCGGGGCTAGGGCTAGGGCTAGGGCTAGGGCTAGGGGGTTAGGGTTAGGGCTAGGGCTAGGGCTAGGGCTAGGGCTGCCAATTTGCTCTTTTTTGTCAAACAATTGTTTTCAATTGAGAGGAATAGCGAGTGTTTCACTAGCGATGAATCGCGATGAAAACGCGACACGTCGCGTCTCGTGTAGTACAGTCTACCCGACTGTAGTTTTGGTTAATTTGTGTTATCTCAAATTTTAAAACAACAAAAGTACGTCCTTATCGGTGTCAATACCACAGGATTGGAATCCACCAAGCCTCTATAATTCAAATTTTTATTTAATTCGAGCGCACCCGGGCGGACCGAAATTAGCAGGGCGGACCTATTTTGGCTGCCAATTTCAAGTCCGGCAGTGGTTTTGATACTACTTGCAGCATTCTATAGCCTATACATGTAGATTTATCTAACCATTCGTTCCAGGCGTAGCGGTTGGGTAAAGGGTCTGCGAGAGACTCGCTCGGGGTTCTCTCTCTGGATTAGGTAGCTATTCTTCCCTCCCAGCTAATTCTAATTCATTTGCCCTTGTTCGTTATGGCTAATTGGTATGGCTAATTGGTATGTCTGGAGAATAGTTTTCATTTGGCAGCTTCTATTGGTGCTAATCTGACCGGTCTTCGTATTAGTCCGGCGTAGCCAGACCCTTTACCGAACCGCTGTTTTGCGCGCTACGTGGGTGGTAAGGTTATCAGAAAAATATCTTCATTTTAATATGCTCATTGTGACATGAATGGCATTTTTGAAATGCTAGGGTTTCAGAGCGTTTTTTCTGAAAACTTTGAGGTGTTAGATCAGTGTTCAGTGGATCCTGTTGAAGGTTAGTTATAGCAATACCTCTTACTGTAATATTTATCTTGTTGCTGTACTTCATACTTATTATAGTAGTAAAGTGCAAGGACATGATAGCGAATGTATGAGAGCGGGGGAAAAAAAGCAAACCAATTGCAGTAACTTTGTTACTCTATACATACGCAAAGAATAAGAGTGTACATTAGTGTTGCACTAATATGGCAAAACGGGTGAGGCTGGAGAGTTGCTATAGTGTAACTATTTTACCATAGTTACCCATTTCCAACAGTAAAAAACAACAACTAATTGCAAGACTGTTTGAGAATCCGAGCTGTACTATCTTTTGTAGATGTTGTACCTTAAACTTGTGCTACACTGGCAGTTACCCACACACTTTATACATACAGTATATTACCTATTATTCTTACCAGGTAAAGAACCTGGTGCAGCTTGATGTTGCTTGAATAAGAATACTGATAATAGCAAAAGCAGTCAATACCTTGTCAGAGGTTTTTCAATAAATTTCCATAGGCCTTGTATCAGTGATTTGGCACCATTTTTGTGTGAGGTACATGATGAGAATCTAACAGTCGAGAAAGAAAGCATGGAGTATGAGCTTTGGTACACTGTATAGGATAAAGGCAATGATTTTTGAGAACTTGTACCGGATATATATATAGGTACGATATATTCTGAGTTTGAGAATGTGACAGCAGCTTGTGGAATATGCACGTCAGTGAGACCATGTGACAGAAGTGGAGGAAAAGCCAGCATAATATTGGTAAGTGTGCTGCAATTATTGCTCAATAAAGTAAGGGGCAATATTACGAAGGTGGATTTTGATGATTTCAGAGAATACACTTTCTAAATCCAGGCACCCACTATATAATGATAATTAGATAGTATTACATACTTGCCAACTGTCCCGAAAGCTCCGGGACAGTCCCATATTTATCACGCAGACATTGTCTTGCAATGGAATTGGAATTATTGAAACAACTTTTTCTATTGTTTGTCCTGGAAATGATGAACTTCGTATCTGTTTACTATGCATGATCTGCAAAGATGTTACTTAGCTAAGCCAAGCTTGCAAATACTCCACTGTTCTAAAAAAATCCGTTCAAATTGGAGCATTTATTTGACTCAAAATTGCGTTTTTAATTTTCATAAAATAAATTCAATTGGAAGTAAAGTTACCGCACAATTTTCAATCAGCCATCTGCAACCACTACCTATTGTCACCACATTGCTTCATTGTAATTGATGTGATTTTGGGTGTGGTCTGGGGTGTGGGCGTAGTGTTCCTGAGATACGATTTGAAATGTTGGCAACTCTGGTATAACCATGTAGAAAATAGCAATTGGCTTCATGGGATATTCAATCTTTAACAGTCTCTTTCACTATTACATTAGAATTGCTCCTTGGCATACCAGCCAATGTTTCTTTTGATGGTAAAAGTATCTGCTGAAGTAATATTTAAGAGCACATAAAACTGAAGAAAAAATTAGAAGAATGGATTTGCATGCAGCAAGGTATCAACAATGACATCAGTGCTACTTCTCTTAATCCTCAGCACACATAATGCTCTGAAGAGTAACAACAATCATTCTATCTGTCCTTTTGTCTTTCTGTCTGTCTGTCTTTCTGTCTGTCTGTCTTTCTGTCTGTCTTTCTGTCTGTCTGTCTGTAAGACCACATGCACAAGAACTTGTGAGCTAACCACCAACTTCAGCTCACTACTCCCTGCTGGTGTGCTCACTACTCCCTGCTGGTGTGCTGACAGAACAAGTCAAGAACTGTCCAAAAGCAATTGGGCGCACGCCACCCGACTTTTTTTTCAAGCGTGACTATAATTGTGGGCTGAACAGAATCTGGACAGGCACTACTGCCTTGCACCCTTTGGGATCCGCTTCAAAACAGGTATACGCTGGAAGGCTTTTAAACTAAACTTTTTGGGAGGAGACTGAGGTGGTGACAGGCCACATGGAGGCATTGTTGGTTCTTCTGCAGTTTGTTGGCTTCCCGCTAACAAAATTGTACCAATGATCTTCGGTGGCTTCCCAGACCCAGGACATCGACTATGAATTGGGCCATGAGATCTAACAAGCCATGAAGCGGTGATACAAAAAGTACACAGGCACACACTACAAGAGGCAAATGTCGACGCCATTTTTTTATATAGCTAATTGTCAAATTCATTTATTTATTTAATTATTATTATTATTATTATTATTACTATTATTTTTTTATAATGTTTATTTATTTAATTTATTTATATTTATTTATTTAGTTGTTTATTTATTATCATTCATTATTATGATTTTTAGTGTTAGCATTTTCTGAAGTTCCTGAAGGTCAATGAATCATTTAGTATCCTGTTGTCAGAGTTTCACAATTGTACCATCTCACAACTGATGAAGGCTTCTCGAAGCCGAAAACATCTTGTTATAATTATAAACTTCATCAATACTACGATAAGTTAACAAAAAAATGATTATGTTCATTTATAAGTATTAACGTAGTAGTTAAAAATGAATTTGTACAATGAGCCTTATTATTTAGTATCTGTAGACAGTCTTCAAAACACGGATGATGAGAATACATATGCTGGTAAGGAAGAATAATTAATGTTGGAATAATTTAAAGCTGCCTAAATTCAATGAGACAATTTACTCTGAAATAAAGTGATTTTGTAACATTCCCTCCCCCTCCCCTCCCTCCCTCCCCCTCCCCTCCCTCCCAACTTTTCATTTTTGTTCACAAAAACACAATACGATTTCTCACCTGCTAGTACCATTTACTTCTTAGAATTTATGACTCAAGAAAGTCCCACTCTTAGCTAAATGATCCTAAATATGAATCCCTCTTTATTACTTTAAACATACGAGGTTATTTAATTAATTTAATAAATTTATAAGAAATTTTAACAAAAAACAAAAAAGATAAAAATTCGACAACATAATTAGCTAGTACATTAAAAAATATACATCCTTTGCAAACACATCCTGCAGACATTAATCATAGCATTATTATTGCATTATAGACGTGATTGATCATCTGAAACATCTGTGGAAAGAAACTGCAGCAAGATCGGGAGGAAGAATTGAAAGTTTTGCAAGGTGGTGAAACTGCTACTAAAGTCGATCCTAAGGTGTACCACAATATTCAGGTTGTGCTAAGCAGACTCGTCACTAAGGCAGAGCAGTTGGCCGACAATGTCACTACCAACATAGCTGAATCTTGGATGCATTTGAGGTCAAAGTATGATGGAGGAAAGGTTTTCAACCGTTCACAGTTCGGGTCTTGGGAAGATCGCTTCATGGGTGCTGGTTTACTGCGCAATGTGGGAAAATGAATGGGGGCCCAGTCTATGGAAGGACGTCACCAAATCTTCACCAAGTAAGGCATTCAAAGATCAGGCAAGGGTAGGAAGGCATACAGTCGGCATGATAACGGATTACCTGATACAGTTGATAATATTGTAGCTATCACCAGATCACTTGGAGACATTGAAGCGAGGATATTATGAGGAAAACATTATAGTGACCAGTGAAGAAAAGATTCACATACAGCAGGAAACAAAAGATCAGGCTGGTAGTAACACATGGGTTATGGAATGTAGAAAGAGGCTCAGAGCTTCTGTAGCTGGAGGTATCGTGAAAATGATAATCACTATGAAGGGAAGAAGGTTGAGAATTTATTGTACAGTCAATTTAAACACAGCCACTTATTACGGCCAAGTTCTGAAGGAGAGAGCCAAGGAAGAATATCAGACTTACCAGAATCAGCACGATCTGGATTGAACGTAGACTGCTGTGGTCTTTTTGTATCTGTGGATAATCCATGGCTGATAGTAACACCCAATGGACTGGTTACTGACACTGGTAACACCACAGACCCTCTAGGCTTATTGGAAAAAATCCTTTTATTGTAAGAAAGCTATCATTATTAGAAGCAGTCAAAAAAAACCTTCCCTCTGCCTAAAATTAGTCGAAAACTTTACTTCATTTCAGTTTCAACTAAAACTAAACCATGATTATTATCACCAAATACAATGTCAACTTTGTTGTACACAATGAAAATGGTGTGATTTTGTAGTAAGAACAGACAGTGATCTTAATGTGGAGAGGATTTACAAAGATCCTGAATGGGAAACAAAAAACTCAACGAACTAAAGGATTTTTATTTTTCTGCCCTATTTCCTGAATTAGTATGTCCCAGATACCACAACCAGGGATCCAAGAGCCTCTATGCCATTTATTATTATGCTTACTCTTTACACCTGTATTTCATAGCTATCACACTCGTTCACGTCAAGTAAAGAATTTGACTGACACAAGCATGCGTAAAAATATTTGAGGTAACACCCTCTTTCTTGTGTTGGATTTACAACCTTGCTAAACTATGATTTGCGGGTGGTTTTGATACTTGCAGCATTCTAAGCCTATTGATTTATCTAACCGTTCGTTCCAGGCGTAGCGGTTGGGTAAAGGGTCTGGCCTAGCGAGAGACTCGCTCAGGGTTTGGGTAGCTATTCTTCCCTCCCAGTTAATTCTAGTTCATTTTCCCTTGCTCTGCTGGATATGGCTAATTGGTATGTCTGGAGAATGGTTTTGGCAGCTTCTATTGGTGCTAGTCTGACCGGTCTTCGTGTAGGGTAAGGTTATGAAAACTCTCCATTTTAATATGCTCATTGTGATTTTTAGGTCCATGAATGGCATTTTTGAAATGCTAGGGTTTCAGAGCGTTTTTTCTGAAAACTTTGAGTTGTTAGATCAGTGTTCAGTGGATCCTGTTGAAGGTTAGTTATAGCAATTCCTCTTACTGTAATATTTAACTTGTTGCTGTACTTCATACTTATTATAGTAGTAAAGTGCAAGGACATGACAGTTCATTAAAAACAAAATATTTACAGCTAATATAATACACTGTTGTGCATTTTTAACTTTCATGTGCACACATAATAGATAAAGGAGATAGTGAATGTATGAGGGCAGGGGAAAAACAACAACAAATTGCAGTAACTTTGTTTTTACTCTATACATACGCAAAGAATAAGAGTGTACATTAGTGTTGCACTGATATTGCAAAATGGGTGAGGCTGGAGAGTTGCTATAGTGTAACTATTTTACCATAGTTACCCAACAGTAAAAAAAACAAACTAATTGCAAGACTGTTTGAGAATCCGAGCTGTACTACCACACACTTTATACATACAATATATTATCTATTATTCTTGCCAGGTAAAGAACCTGGCACAGCTTGATGTTACTTAATACTGATAATAGCAAAAGCAGTCAATACCTTGTCAGAGGTTTTTCAATAAATTTCCATAGGCCTTGTATCAGTGAGATTTGGCACTATTTTTGTGTGAGGTACATGATGAGAATCTAACAGTCGAGAAAGAAAGCATGGAGTATGAGCTTTGGTACAGTGTATGGGATAAAGGCAATGATTTTTGAGAACTTGTACTGGATATATGTAGGTATGATATATTCTGAGTTTAAGAATGTGACAGCAGCTTGTGGAATATGCACGTCAGTGAGACCATGTGACAGAAGTGGAGGAAAAGCCAGTATAATATTGGTAAGTGTGCTGCAACTTCTTATTGCTCAATAAAGTAAGGGGCAATATTACGAAGGTGGATTTTGATGATTTCAGAGAATACACTTTCTAAATCCAAGCACCCACAATATTATAATGATAATTAGGTAGTATTACATACTTGCCAACTGTCCCAAAAGTTCCGGGACAGTCCCAGATTTATCACTCAGACATTGTCCCGCAACAAAATTGGAATTATTGAAACAACTCCTTCTATTGTTTGTCCCGGAAGTGATGAACTTCATATCTGTTTACTAAGCATGATCTGCAAAGACTTTAGCCAAGCTTGCAAATGCTCCACTGTTCTAAAAAATCCATTCAAATTGAAGTGTTTATTTGACTCTAAAATTGCTTTTTTATTCTTCATGAAAAATATAGATTCAATCGGAAGTAAGTTACTGCACAATTTTTAATCAGTCGTTGGCGACCACTACCTATTGTCACCAGCTTGTTGCATAACATTATAGTGGTTCATCTTAGGCAGAAAATCACTTGATTAAATATATATTTTTAAATTATCATGTTATCATTGCTTCTTTGTAATTGATGTGACTTTGGGTGTGGTCTGGGGTGTGGCGTAGTGTCCCTGAACTACGATTTGAAACATAGGCAATTCTGGTATAACCATGTAGAAAGTAGCAATTGGCTTCATGGGATATTCAATCTTTAACAGTTTCTTTCACTATTACATTAAAATTGCTCCTTGGCATACCAGCCAATGTTTCTTTTGATGGTAAAAGTATCTGCTGAAGTAATATTTAAGAGCACATAAAACTGAAGAAAAAATTAGAAGAATGGATTTTCATGCAGCAAGGTATCAACAATGACATCAGTGCTACTTCTCTTAATCCTCAGCACACATAATGCTCTGAAGAGTAACAACAATCATTCTATCTGTCCTTCTGTCTGTCTGTCTTTCTGTCTGTCTGTCTGTTTGTCTGTCCATTTTATAATCATAAAAATATGCTTACCTTGTACATGAATTCTTTAGGGATTGATGATATCTGTGAGTCCCATGTGTGCTTTATTTGGAGCACTATTCGGAGCTTGTAAGTTGACATTATCACTGGTCTTTCTCTCATGTCAACCTAACGGGTCATATTTAAATAATACTTGGTGGGGGTGTGTGAATACAGAGATCTCAACTAAATTGGACCAAGTATCACGAGACATGCTAATAATAGCAATAGCTGGTCTTCACTATTATTATTATACTAAAAGCGTTTTGTTCAGTTTAGTATATCTCCTTGTTGCTGTTTTGAGTGCTGATTGAGCACTTACCACCAGAAGTTCCCTCAGAAATAAAACAAACTTGTAGCTAAGGGCTCATAGAGATATCCACATGATGTGTATTGGTATTGCTGTGATCATGTGCATACTGTACTTTGCTCTAAATCCAATTTATGAAGCATGATAGTGCAATGAAATTTATAAAACTAGTGACATTTGCAGTGGAGGCAAGGTCGCGGTAACTAAACGCAAGCGTAGCGTTTTAACTCGAGAAAGAAAGCTGGAGATAATATCAGAAGTTAAGAAAGGGAAGTCAGTGATGCAGTGTATGGACAGTTTGGTGTTCCAAAATCTACAGTGAATGATATTTGGACATGAACGATGAAGAAATTGTATCAGCACAAATGGCGAGCGAAACAAATAATTCAAATAACAAGTATATCAACAAAGAGACAAATACATAGACAGAGGCTGAGAAAGAAAAGAGATGGGGAATGGAGGAAACAATTAAAAAAAATAATAAAAAAAAGACGTTTTGACTTTTTGTTGAAGTCCTCCTCAGGGGGATCATTCAGTCTGTATATTCCTAAAGGTAGCTATAAGTAGCTATGTAAGTCGTTGACCATGTATTTTAGCTAACAAATATGTTGTTGCTATGGCATCAAAACCGTTTGACTTGAAAAAACAAGATTTCTAAGAAATACCACACTGTTTGAAAATCATGACCTGCCTACTCCTGTAGTAGCTAAAAAAATAGGTGAAGTCTAAAAGGCTGTGTATAAGGGCACTGTTTATTTGTTAGTTAAATGTTTACTTATTTTTGTGCTACTGTTTAGCTCAGCAACACTTTCACGCACATTTGTTCAGTGGATACAAGACTTACCTTTTATTTTCTTTGTGATTTGATCAGACAATAGACTTTTCAAGTAGTACTGTTGCGTAGGCGTATATCAATGATAAATAGTGCATTAACCAAAGAGTACTTCAACGACACTAATTTTTGGAACAAATAATACAATGAGGCTACACTGAGGCAACATTATTGCTAGAACAATTACATTCAACTACACTAATCTGAACAAAAATTGAAACTCTGATGACTTAATGGCATTCACAAAATTTTAAATATGTCAGAGACAACCTAATTTATAGGGGTAAACAATTAAATTTCCTCAGATGATATGGGTAAAGATTAATAAACCAAAGGATTCAGCTTTTGTAGAGTATGGGGTCGACAACCAAGTGAACACAAACACATAAGGGTCAATTAAAAAAAGAAGACATAATTAACCACATGTACATATAAAAAACAAATAAAATATCCTGATTTTCAATTGTGTTACCCCTGATAGTGTCTTGCTCATTTCGCTCGCTCGCCAACAAGCTTACAAATACTTGTGTTCACCCAATTTGATTGTTCTATCAATACAGTGCTTCAATGTAGCCTTATTGTATGATTTGGTCCAAAATATTGCTCTAAAATTGATATTGAACCCTATCATGCTCCATTATGCCCTATGCCTTTGGTGTCTATCCATATGCCAAAAATGCTGGCATTATAGCAGATATCATGAAATCTGTTGCTCATTTTGTAGCTACATCAGTAGAATTGAAAAATGATTCTGTGAACCCAAATTTCTTACGTGAGTGATTTCTTGAATCTCACAGAAATTTCTTGAGAGTTTGAGAGAAACTAGCTCACTGTTCACATCTGTCTTCGGCAGCAGATCAACTTTCTATCACCTCAACGACTAGACCGGTTGCTTAATTATTACACCTATAAAGCTTTACTTTATCCCCAAATTTTTAATTTGCCAGACATTGAATAGTTTCAGGTATTTTTATGTAACCACTTGAAGGGTATAATATTGGACATCTTCAACAAGACAGATGACAATTGAAGGATTAAAAAAAACAAAAAAAAACGAGAAACAACAACTAACAAACAATTCCTGATCACTTTACCATCTGCCATTTTAAAAGCAGCTGTTCTTAATTTAACTTATCATTATTATTGTAATTGATAGGGACATCTAATCCATTGGGGAGGAGGACTGTGCTTTCCATCTCTGGATGGGTAATGGCAGTGGGAGCACTGCTTTCTGCTGCATCCTTTCATTCATGGTACATATAGGCCTCTTACCCTAAAAAAAGTCATAGTAAATGAGTTGTAATTATTTATTGTTTTTTTTATAATTTTTCAGGCTATTCATATTAGCAAGAGGAATAGCTGGCTTCAGTACTGGGTAAATACTTATAGAAAGAAAGAATTTAAACATTAAAAGTAATAATAATAGAAAGAACGTATAGTTGAATTTAAATATTGCTCAGGCAGCGTTATTAGTATTTTAGATGACACTTAGTTCAAGTATTACGAGTATTTACTTTATTGAAACTTTAAGCAGCTCTGTATTTAAATCTTAGCAGTGTGCTATAAAATGGTGAGATAAACAAAAACAGCAAGCACGTGGCCGTAGTCACATGATCATCAGGTGCTCTCCTGTTATTAACCCTCAGTGCGCATGTGTGTGAGGGTTATAGTAGTCTCTTTGTCATTCATTAATTAATTCATTCATTCATTCACTCTGTGAACAGTAGATCTTGAAGATGGTGGACTTTTATGCCTTGAGAGAATAAGAACTCATATTAGAGGACGATTTAGTCTCCTTAATTTGCCACTTTTTTTTATTTCGGCTTAGTTTTGAGAAAATGAGAGAAAAGGCAGACATTATGAGGAGCACTTCTATATGGCCACGCCCATTCATTTACCTGCCATTTAGAATTACGGGCACTCGTGTGAGCATACAATTTTTGCCGCTCCTGGTTCCAGTGCTTATCTTTATATCTGGTTTATCTTATGTTAGGAGGTCTGCCCTAAATGTTGTTCAACGTGCATATCAGGAAGTTCCAGCGTTCCTTATTCATTAAGGGAGGAGGGCGGCTAGTTACCCCTTTGCCGGGATCAACCCTTGATGCATAATTACACAGCTAGATTAAAACCATTATTGCTATGAGCTTAAAATTTAAGACATTTTTTTATTCAACAGTAGCAACTTGTTAGCAAATTATTGAACTAACTACCGCTGAGGGTTTGCACTCTTAGTACTCCAGTTTAAAATAATATTTGTTAACACCACTAAATTGTTATTTCTTTAATGTTCTTTTAATAATCATTGTAAATCATATATTGAATACATGTACATAACAACCCACTATATGATACAAAACTCAAGAGCATTGATAATGGAAAAGTAAGTTAACGTGAGCATGCTCAATACATTCAGTGAATAAAGATTAATGTCAATCTATCATAAAAGGAATATTGTTATTGTTTTTATTATTGTTGTTGCTTTAAAATTTGAAAAAACAACAACATAGCCACAATTTGAAAAAACAACAACATAGCCCACATTCTAAAAGGACTCTTATTGATGCTAAAGTTCTTGGTCGTTCATTTGTTTGTATTATTTATTCATTTATTTAGTGTAACTTACAGCATTTTGGCTACTTATATTTCTGAAATGTCTCCTGCTCAATCCAGAGGAAAATTAGCTTCTTTTATTGGTCCTGCCTACGGGTTTTTCCTGGTGTCCCAATACGGAGCCAACTGTGGATATGCAAAGTTCTGCACTGGATGGAGAGTGTCCTTTGCAGTACATGTAGCCGTCGCTGTGGCTTACGGAGTAGTAATGCTACTGGTTCCTCGAACTCCAAGGTGTGTAAGTTCTAAAGGTAGCGTGAAAGACAAAGCTATAAACAATAGATTGCTTGCAGAGGGAGT
>WLWD01001786.1_pt1 | contig 25219 bp, 11 predicted proteins | sample 6712731 | NCBI WGS metagenome assembly WLWD01 (sample SAMN12718690, study PRJNA576275) | sponge metagenome | isolation source: marine sponge | host: Mycale hentscheli | place: New Zealand: South Island, Marlborough, Capsize Point | collected 2014-11-01 | reverse complement strand
TCCAAACATCCAGCCAGACTCAGAGTTATTTTCAACACTTTTCTTCTGTAACATCGTGGAATATGATCAGTTTCCATGGCCGTGGCCAGGGAAATCTTTTTTTGTTCATCTGGTTCATAATACCAAACTATTAGCTTCTGCAGCAAATCTTGTAGGACATCATACAAAGCAGCAATTTGAAGATTTTCTACGTCATTATTGCCAGCAAACCCAAATCTCTCTCCCAGGAATCGAAGAATAGGATATCCTCCAAATGCAGTGACCCCATCCACCTCAAGGATAGGCAACGTACCACTGATGGTGTTGGGCTTCATCTTCAACCAATCTTCATTGCTTACTCGTATTCTACGCCAGCTTGAGTGAACACTAGCCTTAAAGTGTCCGCGATACCCAGCGACCGTTCTCAGGCTGTAAACAATTTATAACTGGACATTTCAATCAATGGTAAACCCAACAGTTAGTTGCGGAGACGTTTTACTGAAAGCTAGCCCCACCTATTTTGCTCGGCGAGGATTTTTCAGGATAACCACACCCTTGGATTTCTGTGTTTAGGAATTTCAACCGCGGCTGCAATAAGATAAACCCTTTACCAAAGAAAAAAGCACATTGCGCACACAAATACATTATAATAATAATAATAATCAAGATTTTTCAACACATGCATATAGACACATGCATACAGACACATACATATAGACACGTGGGTGGAATTAAGAAGTGTATTGATGAAGTGTAGTGTTTTTTATTTTTATTTCTTTGCTGAAACAGACAGGAGAGGCCAACTAGTGTTGAAGGCTAAACTGGACTTGCCGACATAGAAATAAAAGACAGAAGTAACAAATGAGTATAGAGAGCAGCTAAGAAAACAATGAATGGGATAATGGCAGCTTAGAACATGAACTACATAGACTGCACAGATAATGAAAGGTGCAAGAGTTGTTTGGATCAAAGTGTAATTGAAAATGCGACCAAAATATTTCATAAAGTTTTGTTTTTATAGATTTGGTTGATAGTGATAAGTTTAGGGGAGGCAGTTTGTTCCATAATCTTGGTATTCTGTTGAAGTAAAAATGTTGTTCCTTGTAGGTACCACAACGGATATGCTTTAGAGTTATCTTGTCAGAGGATCTAGTATTACTGTTTTGAATGCTAACATATTTATTAATACTAGTGGTGTGCTTGAGCACAAATGGCGAGCGAGCCTAAAGACTATACTATTTTTATTGACTTCTAACACTGAAGCTACTGAAAATAAGGTCAAGTTTTTAAATTTAGCATACAGGGTAAAGGGATTTCAGTGCCATAGTAACAACTCTCTGCAACTGCTTAAATTGAAGGAAAAAACAACAACAACAAAAATACACGTTATTAAAAGTTTCTTGTGATATTTTTAGCTAAGTATGGTTGTAACACCACAATGCCTAGACACAGCTGGACAGCACCTACACAGACGTCGCAGTAGTCTAGTGGACAATGTATTTCAGTAAATACTGTGTGCACGCCTTATAAACCAATGACAAAGAGGCGCATTGACTTAAACCACCAACACCGCCACTAACTCGAATAGAAATGGAAGTCCCTTAAGTTGTCAATTTTTAACTGTAAACAATTCAATTTCTAGGGTGATACGGGTACTGATCGATAAACCAGAGGATTCTGTTTAGTGCAATTTGGGACGGGGTCGACAACCGAACTAACAGCAAAACGCGAGGGTCAAAGTACAAAAATGCCTTACGTACGTCCATACATATATACAAATAAACAAACTGACATCCCCGATTTTCGATTGTGTTACCCCTGTAAGTGTCTCGCTCGCTACGCTCGCTCGCCAATTAAAACGATGACTTTGATTCTTAAGTGAGTTTACCATAAACATAATATCAGCGATTTCAAAAAATTGCATTAGAGGTAGAACATTCAAAGACATTAACCTTTGTTTATAATCGGGCACTACAAAACAAAAACCAACAAATGAGTTTTTCTAATTCAATTGTACGTATAAACTAATAGCTGACACATCAGTGATCAGTAGGTGGGCGAGCTTTGATCCAGGCGGCAATGTTGGGAAGGCTCTCAACCGCTGCTCGCATTTTATTAATTGCTGGGTAAGATTCCAAAAACCCAGGAAAGAGCTTGCTCAGTAGATCCAGGTAAGTGTAGATAGCAAAGTCCACATAGGTAGGCTTCTCTCCATAAATCCAATCGCCATCGCTTTTGTTTTCAGTGCACTTCTTTTCCAGCAGTCCAACATACTTGGGAATATGCTCTTTTGACATTGCTTCCTTAAGGTCAGCCTTTCTTTTCTCATCCTTCTCTCTAAACCAAACACTAAGATTGGTGAGCAAATCGCTTAAGACATCGCAAATGCAAGCGAGCTGTAGATTTTCAAAGTCATTGCTTCCAGCTAACCCAAATCGTTCTCCTAGAAATCTAGCAATAGGACCACTCCCTGCCTCAGATTTTCCATCCACTTCCAGTACGGGCAGTGTTCCTGACGGGGTTGTTGGTTTCATTGTCGCCCAGTCTTCAGTGGAGACTCTGATATCCTCGTATTTCACTCCAGCTTGAGCAAAAACAAACCTTATGGTCTCTACAGTGCCTTTCTGGTTGAAGTAATAGTTTGTAAGTAGACATGGCTCCTAGCTAGTACGATACTGCACGAGTTCCACTTTCAACCAAGAAATCACCATGTACAATAATAGTAAGTGACAATTGTAAGCCCTTTACCTAATAACCTATTGTTTGCGCGCGCACACAAACGTATAGATCCAGAACAGATTATATTGCATTTTGTGCATCGGACAGCCCCAACAGATACAGTGGAGTTTGATTATTAATAAAACAACCTCAAAGAATAGTAATAATAAAAGAAAAAGGAAAAAAGAGGCCATTATCCATTATCAAACTTGGTGTTTAGAATGTTTAATTACTCCTAAATGTGTGTGTGTGTGTGTGTGTGTGATTGGTCACAACAGATTAATTAACTGCCCTCAGATAGCGTCATGATTTAGGTTTTTATACCAAGTGTTTTTTTTTTTTTCCCCTTCCTCCCCCAGCTAGAGTTAGAGTTAGAGCTGGAGAATAAATAGAAAGAGTGGAGAGGGAGGGAGTGAAGTGACACAACATATAAGAAAGGCTTTAGTTTAGTGTCTTGTTCTTCATTCATGTGCTGGTGTCATATGCTAGCACCGGCCCTAGCCACTTCTCCATCACCTTCGTATCTTCTTGTTTCCTTGCAGCATAATCATTAACCTAGAAGCATACAACATTAATAATAACAGCTAATAGCTATATACACTTACTACATAATATAATCATAAAGAAAACGTGTGGGAAGTCCCACAAGGCATAAGGGAATGTTTTGCTTCACTTTTTCACAACTGCGCCAGGGTGGGTGGGTCCTGTGATGGAAATCCTGATTTAATGTGCAATTTCTGAAAGGTACGACCATTTTGTTGTGCAAGCAAGGATCAAGATCCACCTCTAGTCTGATTAATTAGGGAAATGGGATGTGATTCTAAAACAATCTTTTACTTTCTGACATAAAGGAGGAAGACCCAACAAAAGACCAGAGAAGAAGAGAGAAGAGAATTGGAAAATGAATAATTGACTCCATTTATTTTCACTTTGTAATAGTGTTGTGTACACTTGCATGGGAGTTGTGTATGCTTGGTTGGGTAAAGGGTTGAATGGATGTGAGTCAGTCTGCACATGCGCAGTTGGCTCAAGTTGGACTTGTATGTTCGTGTGTTTCATGTTGCACTTTTAGCCTTTTCAATTTTCTTAACACTGAAGTAATATTTAGTGCCTAGACGTACCCATACCCGTGGGATATCGGCCTGTGATAGACTCTGGTGGCAAACTACTCACGAGGATTCTGCTAGCTTGATCATACGTACAATAAGGCAATTTTAGCACTCGACATGTATTGAAATTGACAAGTCATCTATTCAGACCAAGAAATGTGGAAGTTTATCTTTCAAACTTGAATCACCCCAATCGGTACCACTAGCAGTGCTCTCTCTCTCTCTCACCTGATCCTTAGTGATTTTCCCGACGGCAAAGTAAGACGAAGAAGGATGAGCGAAGTAGAGCCCACTGACTGAAGAAGCTGGCGCCATGGCCAGAGACTCCGTGAGAGATATGCCAGTGTGCTGCTCCACCTCCATCAACTGCCACATGGTCTGCTTCTCCGTGTGGTCTGGTTGGGATGGATAACCCGGAGCGGGACGAATACCCTTCAAACCACACCCAACAAATTATCACATTACAACCATTTGAAAATTTTTTTACGCTGTATCATACATACAAGCTTTTTAAACAGCAGGATGTGGGCCAGGCCCACATGAAGAAGCAAGCCTGAACAATGTCATTTTAACTTTAGTGTCTAATTAGTGTGTGTATGAGTTTTGTGTCAGAACAGTTGATTGTTTTTTGTCACTTTGGTGTTATTTTGTGCGTGCGTGCGTGTGTTGGTATGATTTGTGCCCCGGTGCTGTCTAGAGCCGGAAGTTTGCATTGTTTCGTGTAACCTCGTGAAACCTTGGCCTCATGAGGTGACCTTCAGTCAGTCTTTAAATTATACGTAATTCATAACTCGACACATAGTGTAGCTAGGTTGATTCTGGTGGCAGTGACTCTTAAAGTCCTCCACTCGTGAGCGTCAGGTTACGACCAGGATCACGATCCAAACTTGCCCACACAGGAGTTCAGTTATCTGAACATGTTGGGACCGAGAGGTTCTTTGATGACTGAAATGTCCAGATACATAATTGAATACTATAGAAATGTATTATAAAACACTAATGAAGGGGCGTAGTCAAGTAATTCTTCGAGTCTGCACATGCTACTACTATTATAGGTTTAGGGTGTTCGGTTAACTGAAGGGTTTGGATAATTAAAGTTCAGACTGAAATCTGTTCTCACCTTGTAAGATATTTTGTGAAGTTGAGAAGGATCTAGAGATTCCTGGTGGGCGTATCCCCATAAATCAATCCTAACCTCTTCATGGAGCTTTTCAGCGAAAGCCTGCATGGACCAAGTAAAGATATCAAATCTAACACGATGGAGTGGAATCTACACTATCATTCCATGGCTGGACATCCAGGTATGGACTTACTCCTCACCTCAGCTAGCCTGTCTGCTAACGCCTTCACCATCATGGCGTTGTATACGTCGTTCTCTCTCTCGTACCTGCACACATTACACCAAAGGAAAGATGACACTCATTCTTTAAGCAATAGAAGACTTACTCTAGGACGAGCTCCTTCGCACCAATCCCAGCAGTGACAGCAAACATGCCAACGTAGTCTTGTACTCCACTCGAAACTGGAGCAATGAAGTCAGATATACATCTATACAGCTTGTCCTCTTCTTTCTCAGTCTGTTACACACACACACACACAACCAGATCTGATGTGTTGCTTTATCATAAGAGAACATGACTCGATTGAAATGGTCTGGATATGAACAAAGAAGTACCATGAAGCAAACCCTCAGCGCACACCAAACTATGCAGTCTCTCTTATGAGGGGAACTTATCGTACTCTGAGAATAACAGATAGTGTCTGAAGCATTGCAAGTCATTGTAATAACAAGTCTATTGTGGGAATCACAAGAAATAAAACTTGTCCTTCAAAAGGAGGAGACATGTAGTATACAGCAATAAATGTGGGGGCGGGGAGCATGCACGGATTGTGTTGATCACACTTTGGTCATGTGACAAAACAGTTAGGGGGTGTTGCCTCCTTCAAAGGCAAGTACATGTACCTATGTTTCACGTTATATCTAAAAAATCGGCCCGAAATTAAAAGTGTCACAATAAAGTACTTAAATCATCATCATCATTATGAATAAGCTCATAACGAATTCAAAGGTTATAACCCTCTCCATGTCACTGAGGGTGTGCCATGGAAGGCTTCATGATTTCCTATGTGGCTAAATGCTTGGTTAGATTAACAGTGTGGTGTGATAATTGAATCCACTGCCACACCATACCTCTTCACATACCACTTATCTCCAGAAAGGTTGGGGTGTGGGGGGGGGGGGGGGGGGGGGGGGGGGGAAGGGGGGATTAGGATGTACTGTTTACACACACATGTGCACAAGTGGCCACTTCAGTATGTACATGTGTGATACTTCTATAGATGGTTAGACTCAGTTCAAGGAACAGGATGTGGAGAGAAGGTTTGAGGAGAGAGGGTTGGAGGAGAGAGGGTTGGAGGAGAGAGGGTTGGAGGAGAGAGGGTTGGAGGAGAGAGGGTTGGAGGAGAGAGGGTTGGAGGAGAGAGGGTTGGAGGAGAGAGGGTTGGAGGAGAGAGAGAGTTGGAGGAGAGAGGGTTGGAGGAGAGGGACCCTACCTAAGAGGTACATTAGAGCACTACATCTCTCATGGCAGTGGAGAGAGAACACTAAGTGAGAGGATGCCAAAGAGAGCATCACTGGTCTGTACCTCACACGCCATCTTAATACCAACAACCAGACTGTTAACTTCTTCAAACACTTGGATAAATACTCTACCCCTATCAAACTGTTATTGTAGTTTGAAATCGAGCACGATACTTGCCCACAAAAAAATCATAAGTTTAAATTTGGCCACATAAATACATTCAATGCATCCGCTCATTTCTATTCAATATGAAATGGAATACTTCAAATATTTCAGTTCATTCTTGCCTGTTGCCTGAGGCCATAGAGTGTGCCCTTCACTTTCTTAGAGGCCCAGTCCTCATAAATGATGATGTCATCGCCTGTGGAATTGGCAGGGAAGAGCCCCACAATGCCATGAGCGGTGAGAAGCTCTCCATTGATGATGTCGTCCAGCATGGCCTGCGCCTCATTAAACACCTTCTTAGCTTCAGCTCCTGTGAACAGTTCACACACACACACACACACACACACACACATACACACAAAGAAAGCACTGAATTCATTAGCTTTCATTTGTTAATATGGAGAATTAGATGAACATAACAACAACAAACAAACCTACTAATTCATTGTGTGCAGCCCAAATTCATTACTACTACTACTACTACTACTACTAATAATAATAATAATAATATTATTATTATTACTACTATTATCAGTTTATTTATTAAAAATTACTTGGTATATAAAAAAAATTGTGGCTTCAAAGTTCAACCAGAAGGATTACTAATACGAAATGTTTCACAAATATTTTGTACTCAGAATGGAATAAAATCTTATGCTCTTAGTTCAATATCTAGATCCAACAGCTCATGACAAAGAGGAACTTGATACATGTGCTCTTACATAGCTTAAAACGTAGCATTTAAATAATCACATAATTTCTGCACTACGCGCAAGTATTACTGTACTATTTCACACATACACTCAAACTAACTCAAAACAAAACATTGAAAACATGCTATTATAGTATCATAGATAAAAAAAGCCACTAACCTATACAACAACAACAAAACAACAACAACAAACAAACAATGAGCCATACCAAGACAATAGTAACAACGAAACTATTGACAGCACACTAGTTTCACTCGACTCACCGACATCTTTGTCCTGGAATATTTTAGGGTATCCTCTGTTGGGGTATTTGCCTTTTAACTGCCACACATCAAAGAATGGCTTCCAGTCGATGTACCTCACCAGGTCTTGCAGACTGTAGTTCTTCAGCACTGTGATGCCAAGACTACGAGGACACTCTGAAGTGATAAATAAATCAACTACAGTAATGATGATATTCTACAATAGACTATTAAATCATGTTGTCCTTGGATGGTATGTATCTAGCGAAAGATAATTAAGATATACTAGGATGGTTTAATGATTGTTTTATTACCATGGTTACACTATTAAACTGTGAATACTTCATAATAACAGCAGCAGCAGCACTAATAATAATAATAATAAATAATAATAAATAATAATAATAATAAATAATAATAATAATAATAATAATAAATAATAATAATAATAATAATAATAATAATAATAATAATAATAATAATAATAATAATAATAATAATAATAATAATAATAATAATAATAATAATAATAATAATAATAATAATAATAATAATAATAATAATAATAATAATAATAATAATAACATCAACTAAACCTCTGGTGTGGTTGGACCTGGTTCTCACTGTCCTTTCTGAGATCTCTGGGGTATTGCCCAAGAATCTGGCAATGGAGAAATCCACTTGTGCAGCAAGGGAATGCCATGGCTATATGGGCTGTGCCAACTAAATGTTAGTTGTTGTTGATTTTTTGTTTGTTTTTATTGCTTTCATTTCATTTGTTCTGCCTTGGTTTATATGATGATAACAACAATAATAACAACAATAATATTAACAAAAAACAAAAACAATAACAACAATAATAATAATAATAATAGGAAAATTTTCTCTTTTTAACAGCCAATATTTTTAATTATAACCCGACGTTTTGACTTCTTGCCTAAGTCCTCTTCAGGGTCAACTGAAATAGAACTCTCCGTGGTGATATAATAACACAAAATAAACAGCAAGACTTCTGGAGGGCACGCTTACTGTTTATTTATATCCTGGGGGGTGATTTGCACGCAGCATGGACAGCCAGCATCCTGGAAGCTCTAAACCTGTCTCTATTAAACTTGTTGTCAGGCGTCATCTGTATGTGTAGAGCTTCCTTGATCTTCAACTCACGATTCTTACTGGTTCTGTCTACAACTCTTACCTCTTCCCATTTAATGGTGGCTGTTAAAAAGAGAAAAAATTCCTATTATTATAATTATTTCAGCCGAGAATGACTGAATCAATAATAATAATAATAATAATAATAATAATAATAATAATAAATGGAAAAAAAAAATTAAAGTAAAATAGCTATTACATAACTAAAACAAATAATATAGTATAGTGGTGTAGATTTTATCATTTCCATGTTGCACTGACACAGAGAGTGCTTGGAGGAGGTAGCTGGTCACTTTACTTTTCCAGTAGCTTGTCTTACCCTTGATGATGAAGACGATGATGATAATAGTATCAATTTTGCATAATATCAAAGTTAGATGAGGTTTTCTAGTCATGCATTTACTAGCTAACTACAAAATTGGCAAAAATATTTTCTAAAATTCAGTTACTGGTCTTGCTTTAATCCATGCTGCTATTTTAGGAAGCGCCAGAACTGCAGTTTGCATCTTACTTATACCTGGGAAGGGATCAAGAATCCCAGGGAAAAAAATCTGCAAATTCTCCAACAGACAGAAGATGGCAAAATCCACATAGGTTGGCTTACTTCCAAAAATCCATCCACTACTACTTTCTTTGTATCTATTCTCAAAAATGCCGAACTATTTTGGAATGTCTTCCTTTGTAAAAGTATCATTCAACAAGGCTTTTCTGGATTCATCCTTCTCCTCAAACATAACACAAGCTTTTGCAGGAGGTCTGCGTAGACGTCGTAAAGGCACGCAATCTGAAGATTTTCAAGGTCATTGGATCCAGCAAAACCAAATCTTTCAGCCAGGAATCGAAGAATCGGTCCACTGCCGGGCACTTGCACGCCGTCCACTTCCAGAACCGGGAGAGTTCCAGTAGGAGTTGTTGGCTTCACCTTCGGCCATTCTTCCTTCTCGTCCAGTCGGACATCCTCATACTTTACATCTGCTAAGGCAAAAACGAACCGGGAAACTTCGGCTCCTGCTCGTGCGTTTAAGTATAAGAGTTTGTAAGTAGACATTTCTTTTGTGTGTAGTGGATCTACAAGGCGACACTTTACCAGAAATACAAAGGAATTTTTTTTAAATTTATTAATTAATTTTTTTATTATTATTTTTTTTTTTTAGAGAGAGAGAAAGACTAATATTTGTTAGAGACAAAGAAAAATCTATGAGTACCACAATCCACATTGAATACAAATTGGTACCCCCCAGAAATATTGGAAAAGCAAGTATCACTGAGACACCTATAATAGCTAATACCATTCAGAAATACTTCTCATGAAACTGTGCATATGGGAGGTTGGCTCGCAAGACTAATGGGAGGTGTAAGGTTACGTTAAAGCAATTTTAAGTGTACATTTGCTAATGTCATAGATCAACATGCTTATTTGGAAAGATTTTCAACTGAATTTCGTAAGTTTCTTATAGCCGAATAAGATTCAATATTAGACCCAGGAAAGACCAGCATCAGCAGCTTTGAGTAGCAATAAATGGCGAAATCTAAATACGTTGCCTTACTTCCAAACATCCAGCCAGACTCAGAGTTATTTTCAACACTTTTCTTCTGTAACATCGTGGAATATGATCAGTTTCCATGGCCGTGGCCAGGGAAATCTTTTTTTGTTCATCTACCAAACTATTAGCTTCTGCAGCAAATCTTGTAGGACATCATACAAAGCAGCAATTTGAAGATTTTCTACGTCATTATTGCCAGCAAACCCAAATCTCTCTCCCAGGAATCGAAGAATAGGATATCCTCCAAATGCAGTGACCCCATCCACCTCAAGGATAGGCAACGTACCACTGATGGTGTTGGGCTTCATCTTCAACCAATCTTCATTGCTTACTCGTATTCTACGCCAGCTTGAGTGAACACTAGCCTTAAAGTGTCCGCGATACCCAGCGACCGTTCTCAGGCTGTAAACAATTTATAACTGGACATTTCAATCAATGGTAAACCCAACAGTTAGTTGCGGAGACGTTTTACTGAAAGCTAGCCCCACCTATTTTGCTCGGCGAGGATTTTTCAGGATAACCACACCCTTGGATTTCTGTGTTTAGGAATTTCAACCGCGGCTGCAATAAGATAAACCCTTTACCAAAGAAAAAAGCACATTGCGCACACAAATACATTATAATAATAATAATAATCAAGATTTTTCAACACATGCATATAGACACATGCATACAGACACATACATATAGACACGTGGGTGGAATTAAGAAGTGTATTGATGAAGTGTAGTGTTTTTTATTTTTATTTCTTTGCTGAAACAGACAGGAGAGGCCAACTAGTGTTGAAGGCTAAACTGGACTTGCCGACATAGAAATAAAAGACAGAAGTAACAAATGAGTATAGAGAGCAGCTAAGAAAACAATGAATGGGATAATGGCAGCTTAGAACATGAACTACATAGACTGCACAGATAATGAAAGGTGCAAGAGTTGTTTGGATCAAAGTGTAATTGAAAATGCGACCAAAATATTTCATAAAGTTTTGTTTTTATAGATTTGGTTGATAGTGATAAGTTTAGGGGAGGCAGTTTGTTCCATAATCTTGGTATTCTGTTGAAGTAAAAATGTTGTTCCTTGTAGGTACCACAACGGATATGCTTTAGAGTTATCTTGTCAGAGGATCTAGTATTACTGTTTTGAATGCTAACATATTTATTAATATTAAAACGATGACTTTGATTCTTAAGTGAGTTTACCATAAACATAATATCAGCGATTTCAAAAAATTGCATTAGAGGTAGAACATTCAAAGACATTAACCTTTGTTTATAATCGGGCACTACAAAACAAAAACCAACAAATGAGTTTTTCTAATTCAATTGTACGTATAAACTAATAGCTGACACATCAGTGATCAGTAGGTGGGCGAGCTTTGATCCAGGCGGCAATGTTGGGAAGGCTCTCAACCGCTGCTCGCATTTTATTAATTGCTGGGTAAGATTCCAAAAACCCAGGAAAGAGCTTGCTCAGTAGATCCAGGTAAGTGTAGATAGCAAAGTCCACATAGGTAGGCTTCTCTCCATAAATCCAATCGCCATCGCTTTTGTTTTCAGTGCACTTCTTTTCCAGCAGTCCAACATACTTGGGAATATGCTCTTTTGACATTGCTTCCTTAAGGTCAGCCTTTCTTTTCTCATCCTTCTCTCTAAACCAAACACTAAGATTGGTGAGCAAATCGCTTAAGACATCGCAAATGCAAGCGAGCTGTAGATTTTCAAAGTCATTGCTTCCAGCTAACCCAAATCGTTCTCCTAGAAATCTAGCAATAGGACCACTCCCTGCCTCAGATTTTCCATCCACTTCCAGTACGGGCAGTGTTCCTGACGGGGTTGTTGGTTTCATTGTCGCCCAGTCTTCAGTGGAGACTCTGATATCCTCGTATTTCACTCCAGCTTGAGCAAAAACAAACCTTATGGTCTCTACAGTGCCTTTCTGGTTGAAGTAATACAGTTTGTAAGTAGACATGGCTCCTAGCTAGTACGATACTGCACGAGTTCCACTTTCAACCAAGAAATCACCATGTACAATAATAGTAAGTGACAATTGTAAGCCCTTTACCTAATAACCTATTGTTTGCGCGCGCACACAAACGTATAGATCCAGAACAGATTATATTGCATTTTGTGCATCGGACAGCCCCAACAGATACAGTGGAGTTTGATTATTAATAAAACAACCTCAAAGAATAGTAATAATAAAAGAAAAAGGAAAAAAGAGGCCATTATCCATTATCAAACTTGGTGTTTAGAATGTTTAATTACTCCTAAATGTGTGTGTGTGTGTGTGTGTGTGATTGGTCACAACAGATTAATTAACTGCCCTCAGATAGCGTCATGATTTAGGTTTTTATACCAAGTGTTTTTTTTTTTTTCCCCTTCCTCCCCCAGCTAGAGTTAGAGTTAGAGCTGGAGAATAAATAGAAAGAGTGGAGAGGGAGGGAGTGAAGTGACACAACATATAAGAAAGGCTTTAGTTTAGTGTCTTGTTCTTCATTCATGTGCTGGTGTCATATGCTAGCACCGGCCCTAGCCACTTCTCCATCACCTTCGTATCTTCTTGTTTCCTTGCAGCATAATCATTAACCTAGAAGCATACAACATTAATAATAACAGCTAATAGCTATATACACTTACTACATAATATAATCATAAAGAAAACGTGTGGGAAGTCCCACAAGGCATAAGGGAATGTTTTGCTTCACTTTTTCACAACTGCGCCAGGGTGGGTGGGTCCTGTGATGGAAATCCTGATTTAATGTGCAATTTCTGAAAGGTACGACCATTTTGTTGTGCAAGCAAGGATCAAGATCCACCTCTAGTCTGATTAATTAGGGAAATGGGATGTGATTCTAAAACAATCTTTTACTTTCTGACATAAAGGAGGAAGACCCAACAAAAGACCAGAGAAGAAGAGAGAAGAGAATTGGAAAATGAATAATTGACTCCATTTATTTTCACTTTGTAATAGTGTTGTGTACACTTGCATGGGAGTTGTGTATGCTTGGTTGGGTAAAGGGTTGAATGGATGTGAGTCAGTCTGCACATGCGCAGTTGGCTCAAGTTGGACTTGTATGTTCGTGTGTTTCATGTTGCACTTTTAGCCTTTTCAATTTTCTTAACACTGAAGTAATATTTAGTGCCTAGACGTACCCATACCCGTGGGATATCGGCCTGTGATAGACTCTGGTGGCAAACTACTCACGAGGATTCTGCTAGCTTGATCATACGTACAATAAGGCAATTTTAGCACTCGACATGTATTGAAATTGACAAGTCATCTATTCAGACCAAGAAATGTGGAAGTTTATCTTTCAAACTTGAATCACCCCAATCGGTACCACTAGCAGTGCTCTCTCTCTCTCTCACCTGATCCTTAGTGATTTTCCCGACGGCAAAGTAAGACGAAGAAGGATGAGCGAAGTAGAGCCCACTGACTGAAGAAGCTGGCGCCATGGCCAGAGACTCCGTGAGAGATATGCCAGTGTGCTGCTCCACCTCCATCAACTGCCACATGGTCTGCTTCTCCGTGTGGTCTGGTTGGGATGGATAACCCGGAGCGGGACGAATACCCTTCAAACCACACCCAACAAATTATCACATTACAACCATTTGAAAATTTTTTTACGCTGTATCATACATACAAGCTTTTTAAACAGCAGGATGTGGGCCAGGCCCACATGAAGAAGCAAGCCTGAACAATGTCATTTTAACTTTAGTGTCTAATTAGTGTGTGTATGAGTTTTGTGTCAGAACAGTTGATTGTTTTTTGTCACTTTGGTGTTATTTTGTGCGTGCGTGCGTGTGTTGGTATGATTTGTGCCCCGGTGCTGTCTAGAGCCGGAAGTTTGCATTGTTTCGTGTAACCTCGTGAAACCTTGGCCTCATGAGGTGACCTTCAGTCAGTCTTTAAATTATACGTAATTCATAACTCGACACATAGTGTAGCTAGGTTGATTCTGGTGGCAGTGACTCTTAAAGTCCTCCACTCGTGAGCGTCAGGTTACGACCAGGATCACGATCCAAACTTGCCCACACAGGAGTTCAGTTATCTGAACATGTTGGGACCGAGAGGTTCTTTGATGACTGAAATGTCCAGATACATAATTGAATACTATAGAAATGTATTATAAAACACTAATGAAGGGGCGTAGTCAAGTAATTCTTCGAGTCTGCACATGCTACTACTATTATAGGTTTAGGGTGTTCGGTTAACTGAAGGGTTTGGATAATTAAAGTTCAGACTGAAATCTGTTCTCACCTTGTAAGATATTTTGTGAAGTTGAGAAGGATCTAGAGATTCCTGGTGGGCGTATCCCCATAAATCAATCCTAACCTCTTCATGGAGCTTTTCAGCGAAAGCCTGCATGGACCAAGTAAAGATATCAAATCTAACACGATGGAGTGGAATCTACACTATCATTCCATGGCTGGACATCCAGGTATGGACTTACTCCTCACCTCAGCTAGCCTGTCTGCTAACGCCTTCACCATCATGGCGTTGTATACGTCGTTCTCTCTCTCGTACCTGCACACATTACACCAAAGGAAAGATGACACTCATTCTTTAAGCAATAGAAGACTTACTCTAGGACGAGCTCCTTCGCACCAATCCCAGCAGTGACAGCAAACATGCCAACGTAGTCTTGTACTCCACTCGAAACTGGAGCAATGAAGTCAGATATACATCTATACAGCTTGTCCTCTTCTTTCTCAGTCTGTTACACACACACACACACAACCAGATCTGATGTGTTGCTTTATCATAAGAGAACATGACTCGATTGAAATGGTCTGGATATGAACAAAGAAGTACCATGAAGCAAACCCTCAGCGCACACCAAACTATGCAGTCTCTCTTATGAGGGGAACTTATCGTACTCTGAGAATAACAGATAGTGTCTGAAGCATTGCAAGTCATTGTAATAACAAGTCTATTGTGGGAATCACAAGAAATAAAACTTGTCCTTCAAAAGGAGGAGACATGTAGTATACAGCAATAAATGTGGGGGCGGGGAGCATGCACGGATTGTGTTGATCACACTTTGGTCATGTGACAAAACAGTTAGGGGGTGTTGCCTCCTTCAAAGGCAAGTACATGTACCTATGTTTCACGTTATATCTAAAAAATCGGCCCGAAATTAAAAGTGTCACAATAAAGTACTTAAATCATCATCATCATTATGAATAAGCTCATAACGAATTCAAAGGTTATAACCCTCTCCATGTCACTGAGGGTGTGCCATGGAAGGCTTCATGATTTCCTATGTGGCTAAATGCTTGGTTAGATTAACAGTGTGGTGTGATAATTGAATCCACTGCCACACCATACCTCTTCACATACCACTTATCTCCAGAAAGGTTGGGGTGTGGGGGGGGGGGGGGGGGGGGGGGGGGGGGGGGATTAGGATGTACTGTTTACACACACATGTGCACAAGTGGCCACTTCAGTATGTACATGTGTGATACTTCTATAGATGGTTAGACTCAGTTCAAGGAACAGGATGTGGAGAGAAGGTTTGAGGAGAGAGGGTTGGAGGAGAGAGGGTTGGAGGAGAGAGGGTTGGAGGAGAGAGGGTTGGAGGAGAGAGGGTTGGAGGAGAGAGGGTTGGAGGAGAGAGGGTTGGAGGAGAGAGGGTTGGAGGAGAGAGAGAGTTGGAGGAGAGAGGGTTGGAGGAGAGGGACCCTACCTAAGAGGTACATTAGAGCACTACATCTCTCATGGCAGTGGAGAGAGAACACTAAGTGAGAGGATGCCAAAGAGAGCATCACTGGTCTGTACCTCACACGCCATCTTAATACCAACAACCAGACTGTTAACTTCTTCAAACACTTGGATAAATACTCTACCCCTATCAAACTGTTATTGTAGTTTGAAATCGAGCACGATACTTGCCCACAAAAAAATCATAAGTTTAAATTTGGCCACATAAATACATTCAATGCATCCGCTCATTTCTATTCAATATGAAATGGAATACTTCAAATATTTCAGTTCATTCTTGCCTGTTGCCTGAGGCCATAGAGTGTGCCCTTCACTTTCTTAGAGGCCCAGTCCTCATAAATGATGATGTCATCGCCTGTGGAATTGGCAGGGAAGAGCCCCACAATGCCATGAGCGGTGAGAAGCTCTCCATTGATGATGTCGTCCAGCATGGCCTGCGCCTCATTAAACACCTTCTTAGCTTCAGCTCCTGTGAACAGTTCACACACACACACACACACACACACACACATACACACAAAGAAAGCACTGAATTCATTAGCTTTCATTTGTTAATATGGAGAATTAGATGAACATAACAACAACAAACAAACCTACTAATTCATTGTGTGCAGCCCAAATTCATTACTACTACTACTACTACTACTACTAATAATAATAATAATAATATTATTATTATTACTACTATTATCAGTTTATTTATTAAAAATTACTTGGTATATAAAAAAAATTGTGGCTTCAAAGTTCAACCAGAAGGATTACTAATACGAAATGTTTCACAAATATTTTGTACTCAGAATGGAATAAAATCTTATGCTCTTAGTTCAATATCTAGATCCAACAGCTCATGACAAAGAGGAACTTGATACATGTGCTCTTACATAGCTTAAAACGTAGCATTTAAATAATCACATAATTTCTGCACTACGCGCAAGTATTACTGTACTATTTCACACATACACTCAAACTAACTCAAAACAAAACATTGAAAACATGCTATTATAGTATCATAGATAAAAAAAGCCACTAACCTATACAACAACAACAAAACAACAACAACAAACAAACAATGAGCCATACCAAGACAATAGTAACAACGAAACTATTGACAGCACACTAGTTTCACTCGACTCACCGACATCTTTGTCCTGGAATATTTTAGGGTATCCTCTGTTGGGGTATTTGCCTTTTAACTGCCACACATCAAAGAATGGCTTCCAGTCGATGTACCTCACCAGGTCTTGCAGACTGTAGTTCTTCAGCACTGTGATGCCAAGACTACGAGGACACTCTGAAGTGATAAATAAATCAACTACAGTAATGATGATATTCTACAATAGACTATTAAATCATGTTGTCCTTGGATGGTATGTATCTAGCGAAAGATAATTAAGATATACTAGGATGGTTTAATGATTGTTTTATTACCATGGTTACACTATTAAACTGTGAATACTTCATAATAACAGCAGCAGCAGCACTAATAATAATAATAATAAATAATAATAAATAATAATAATAATAAATAATAATAATAATAATAATAATAATAATAATAATAATAATAATAATAATAATAATAATAATAATAATAATAATAATAAATAATAATAATAATAATAATAATAATAATAATAATAATAATAATAATAATAATAATAATAATAATAATAATAATAATAATAATAATAATAATAATAATAATAATAATAATAATAATAATAATAATAATAATAATAATAATAATAATAACATCAACTAAACCTCTGGTGTGGTTGGACCTGGTTCTCACTGTCCTTTCTGAGATCTCTGGGGTATTGCCCAAGAATCTGGCAATGGAGAAATCCACTTGTGCAGCAAGGGAATGCCATGGCTATATGGGCTGTGCCAACTAAATGTTAGTTGTTGTTGATTTTTTGTTTGTTTTTATTGCTTTCATTTCATTTGTTCTGCCTTGGTTTATATGATGATAACAACAATAATAACAACAATAATATTAACAAAAAACAAAAACAATAACAACAATAATAATAATAATAATAGGAAAATTTTCTCTTTTTAACAGCCAATATTTTTAATTATAACCCGACGTTTTGACTTCTTGCCTAAGTCCTCTTCAGGGTCAACTGAAATAGAACTCTCCGTGGTGATATAATAACACAAAATAAACAGCAAGACTTCTGGAGGGCACGCTTACTGTTTATTTATATCCTGGGGGGTGATTTGCACGCAGCATGGACAGCCAGCATCCTGGAAGCTCTAAACCTGTCTCTATTAAACTTGTTGTCAGGCGTCATCTGTATGTGTAGAGCTTCCTTGATCTTCAACTCACGATTCTTACTGGTTCTGTCTACAACTCTTACCTCTTCCCATTTAATGGTGGCTGTTAAAAAGAGAAAAAATTCCTATTATTATAATTATTTCAGCCGAGAATGACTGAATCAATAATAATAATAATAATAATAATAATAATAATAATAATAAATGGAAAAAAAAAATTAAAGTAAAATAGCTATTACATAACTAAAACAAATAATATAGTATAGTGGTGTAGATTTTATCATTTCCATGTTGCACTGACACAGAGAGTGCTTGGAGGAGGTAGCTGGTCACTTTACTTTTCCAGTAGCTTGTCTTACCCTTGATGATGAAGACGATGATGATAATAGTATCAATTTTGCATAATATCAAAGTTAGATGAGGTTTTCTAGTCATGCATTTACTAGCTAACTACAAAATTGGCAAAAATATTTTCTAAAATTCAGTTACTGGTCTTGCTTTAATCCATGCTGCTATTTTAGGAAGCGCCAGAACTGCAGTTTGCATCTTACTTATACCTGGGAAGGGATCAAGAATCCCAGGGAAAAAAATCTGCAAATTCTCCAACAGACAGAAGATGGCAAAATCCACATAGGTTGGCTTACTTCCAAAAATCCATCCACTACTACTTTCTTTGTATCTATTCTCAAAAATGCCGAACTATTTTGGAATGTCTTCCTTTGTAAAAGTATCATTCAACAAGGCTTTTCTGGATTCATCCTTCTCCTCAAACATAACACAAGCTTTTGCAGGAGGTCTGCGTAGACGTCGTAAAGGCACGCAATCTGAAGATTTTTAAGGTCATTGGATCCAGCAAAACCAAATCTTTCAGCCAGGAATCGAAGAATCGGTCCACTGCCGGGCACTTGCACGCCGTCCACTTCCAGAACCGGGAGAGTTCCAGTAGGAGTTGTTGGCTTCACCTTCGGCCATTCTTCCTTCTCGTCCAGTCGGACATCCTCATACTTTACATCTGCTAAGGCAAAAACGAACCGGGAAACTTCGGCTCCTGCTCGTGCGTTTAAGTATAAGAGTTTGTAAGTAGACATTTCTTTTGTGTGTAGTGGATCTACAAGGCGACACTTTACCAGAAATACAAAGGAATTTTTTTTAAATTTATTAATTAATTTTTTTATTATTATTTTTTTTTTTTAGAGAGAGAGAAAGACTAATATTTGTTAGAGACAAAGAAAAATCTATGAGTACCACAATCCACATTGAATACAAATTGGTACCCCCCAGAAATATTGGAAAAGCAAGTATCACTGAGACACCTATAATAGCTAATACCATTCAGAAATACTTCTCATGAAACTGTGCATATGGGAGGTTGGCTCGCAAGACTAATGGGAGGTGTAAGGTTACGTTAAAGCAATTTTAAGTGTACATTTGCTAATGTCATAGATCAACATGCTTATTTGGAAAGATTTTCAACTGAATTTCGTAAGTTTCTTATAGCCGAATAAGATTCAATATTAGACCCAGGAAAGACCAGCATCAGCAGCTTTGAGTAGCAATAAATGGCGAAATCTAAATACGTTGCCTTACTTCCAAACATCCAGCCAGACTCAGAGTTATTTTCAACACTTTTCTTCTGTAACATCGTGGAATATGATCAGTTTCCATGGCCGTGGCCAGGGAAATCTTTTTTTGTTCATCTGGTTCATAATACCAAACTATTAGCTTCTGCAGCAAATCTTGTAGGACATCATACAAAGCAGCAATTTGAAGATTTTCTACGTCATTATTGCCAGCAAACCCAAATCTCTCTCCCAGGAATCGAAGAATAGGATATCCTCCAAATGCAGTGACCCCATCCACCTCAAGGATAGGCAACGTACCACTGATGGTGTTGGGCTTCATCTTCAACCAATCTTCATTGCTTACTCGTATTCTACGCCAGCTTGAGTGAACACTAGCCTTAAAGTGTCCGCGATACCCAGCGACCGTTCTCAGGCTGTAAACAATTTATAACTGGACATTTCAATCAATGGTAAACCCAACAGTTAGTTGCGGAGACGTTTTACTGAAAGCTAGCCCCACCTATTTTGCTCGGCGAGGATTTTTCAGGATAACCACACCCTTGGATTTCTGTGTTTAGGAATTTCAACCGCGGCTGCAATAAGATAAACCCTTTACCAAAGAAAAAAGCACATTGCGCACACAAATACATTATAATAATAATAATAATCAAGATTTTTCAACACATGCATATAGACACATGCATACAGACACATACATATAGACACGTGGGTGGAATTAAGAAGTGTATTGATGAAGTGTAGTGTTTTTTATTTTTATTTCTTTGCTGAAACAGACAGGAGAGGCCAACTAGTGTTGAAGGCTAAACTGGACTTGCCGACATAGAAATAAAAGACAGAAGTAACAAATGAGTATAGAGAGCAGCTAAGAAAACAATGAATGGGATAATGGCAGCTTAGAACATGAACTACATAGACTGCACAGATAATGAAAGGTGCAAGAGTTGTTTGGATCAAAGTGTAATTGAAAATGCGACCAAAATATTTCATAAAGTTTTGTTTTTATAGATTTGGTTGATAGTGATAAGTTTAGGGGAGGCAGTTTGTTCCATAATCTTGGTATTCTGTTGAAGTAAAAATGTTGTTCCTTGTAGGTACCACAACGGATATGCTTTAGAGTTATCTTGTCAGAGGATCTAGTATTACTGTTTTGAATGCTAACATATTTATTAATATTAAAACGATGACTTTGATTCTTAAGTGAGTTTACCATAAACATAATATCAGCGATTTCAAAAAATTGCATTAGAGGTAGAACATTCAAAGACATTAACCTTTGTTTATAATCGGGCACTACAAAACAAAAACCAACAAATGAGTTTTTCTAATTCAATTGTACGTATAAACTAATAGCTGACACATCAGTGATCAGTAGGTGGGCGAGCTTTGATCCAGGCGGCAATGTTGGGAAGGCTCTCAACCGCTGCTCGCATTTTATTAATTGCTGGGTAAGATTCCAAAAACCCAGGAAAGAGCTTGCTCAGTAGATCCAGGTAAGTGTAGATAGCAAAGTCCACATAGGTAGGCTTCTCTCCATAAATCCAATCGCCATCGCTTTTGTTTTCAGTGCACTTCTTTTCCAGCAGTCCAACATACTTGGGAATATGCTCTTTTGACATTGCTTCCTTAAGGTCAGCCTTTCTTTTCTCATCCTTCTCTCTAAACCAAACACTAAGATTGGTGAGCAAATCGCTTAAGACATCGCAAATGCAAGCGAGCTGTAGATTTTCAAAGTCATTGCTTCCAGCTAACCCAAATCGTTCTCCTAGAAATCTAGCAATAGGACCACTCCCTGCCTCAGATTTTCCATCCACTTCCAGTACGGGCAGTGTTCCTGACGGGGTTGTTGGTTTCATTGTCGCCCAGTCTTCAGTGGAGACTCTGATATCCTCGTATTTCACTCCAGCTTGAGCAAAAACAAACCTTATGGTCTCTACAGTGCCTTTCTGGTTGAAGTAATACAGTTTGTAAGTAGACATGGCTCCTAGCTAGTACGATACTGCACGAGTTCCACTTTCAACCAAGAAATCACCATGTACAATAATAGTAAGTGACAATTGTAAGCCCTTTACCTAATAACCTATTGTTTGCGCGCGCACACAAACGTATAGATCCAGAACAGATTATATTGCATTTTGTGCATCGGACAGCCCCAACAGATACAGTGGAGTTTGATTATTAATAAAACAACCTCAAAGAATAGTAATAATAAAAGAAAAAGGAAAAAAGAGGCCATTATCCATTATCAAACTTGGTGTTTAGAATGTTTAATTACTCCTAAATGTGTGTGTGTGTGTGTGTGTGTGTGTGATTGGTCACAACAGATTAATTAACTGCCCTCAGATAGCGTCATGATTTAGGTTTTTATACCAAGTGTTTTTTTTTTTTTCCCCTTCCTCCCCCAGCTAGAGTTAGAGTTAGAGCTGGAGAATAAATAGAAAGAGGGGAGAGGGAGGGAGTGAAGTGACACAACATATAAGAAAGGCTTTAGTTTAGTGTCTGTTCTTCATTCTGTGCTTGTGTCATATGCTTAGCCAACGGCCCTAGCACTTCTCCATCACCTTGTATCTTTTTGTTTCCTTGCACATAATCAGTAACCTAGAAGCATACAACATTATAATAACAGCTAATAGCACTATATACACTTTACTACGAATTAATCATAAAGAAACGTTGGGGGAAGTCCCCACAAGGCATAAGGGAATGTTTGCTTCAATTTTTTCCACAACTTCGCCAGGGGTGAGGTGGGTCCTGTGATTGTGAAATCTGATTAATGTGCAATTCTGAAAGGTACGCACCCCCATTTTGTTGTTGAAGCAAGGATGTATAGATCACTAGTCTGATTAATTAGGAAATGGGATGTGATTCGAAACCAACTTGTACTTTTTCTGGACATAAGGAGGAAACAGAGACCCACCAACGACCAGAGAAGAAGCGAGAAGAGAAGTGGAAAATGAATAATGACTCCATTTAGTTTCACTTTGTAACATCGTGTTGTGTTAACTTGCATGGGAGGTGTTATGCTTGGTTGGGGTTAAAGGTTGAAATGGATTGAGTCAGTCTGCAAAGGCGCAGTTGGACTCAAGTTGGACTTGTATGTTGTGTGTTGTTTCATGGTTTGCACTTTAGCCTTTTCAATTTTCTTAACAATGAAAGTAAATATTTAGTGCCTAGAAGTACCCATACCGTGGTATCGGCCCCTGTGATAGAATCTGGTGGCAAACTACTCACGAGGATGCTGCCGCTTGATAATACGTACAATAAGGCAATTTTTTAGCAATCGACATGTATTGAAATTGACAAGTCATCTATTCAGACCAAGAAATGTGGAAGTTTATCTTTCAAACTTGAATCACCCCAATCGGTACCACTAGCAGTGCTCTCTCTCTCTCTCACCTGATCCTTAGTGATTTTCCCGACGGCAAAGTAAGACGAAGAAGGATGAGCGAAGTAGAGCCCACTGACTGAAGAAGCTGGCGCCATGGCCAGAGACTCCGTGAGAGATATGCCAGTGTGCTGCTCCACCTCCATCAACTGCCACATGGTCTGCTTCTCCGTGTGGTCTGGTTGGGATGGATAACCCGGAGCGGGACGAATACCCTTCAAACCACACCCAACAAATTATCACATTACAACCATTTGAAAATTTTTTTACGCTGTATCATACATACAAGCTTTTTAAACAGCAGGATGTGGGCCAGGCCCACATGAAGAAGCAAGCCTGAACAATGTCATTTTAACTTTAGTGTCTAATTAGTGTGTGTATGAGTTTTGTGTCAGAACAGTTGATTGTTTTTTGTCACTTTGGTGTTATTTTGTGCGTGCGTGCGTGTGTTGGTATGATTTGTGCCCCGGTGCTGTCTAGAGCCGGAAGTTTGCATTGTTTCGTGTAACCTCGTGAAACCTTGGCCTCATGAGGTGACCTTCAGTCAGTCTTTAAATTATACGTAATTCATAACTCGACACATAGTGTAGCTAGGTTGATTCTGGTGGCAGTGACTCTTAAAGTCCTCCACTCGTGAGCGTCAGGTTACGACCAGGATCACGATCCAAACTTGCCCACACAGGAGTTCAGTTATCTGAACATGTTGGGACCGAGAGGTTCTTTGATGACTGAAATGTCCAGATACATAATTGAATACTATAGAAATGTATTATAAAACACTAATGAAGGGGCGTAGTCAAGTAATTCTTCGAGTCTGCACATGCTACTACTATTATAGGTTTAGGGTGTTCGGTTAACTGAAGGGTTTGGATAATTAAAGTTCAGACTGAAATCTGTTCTCACCTTGTAAGATATTTTGTGAAGTTGAGAAGGATCTAGAGATTCCTGGTGGGCGTATCCCCATAAATCAATCCTAACCTCTTCATGGAGCTTTTCAGCGAAAGCCTGCATGGACCAAGTAAAGATATCAAATCTAACACGATGGAGTGGAATCTACACTATCATTCCATGGCTGGACATCCAGGTATGGACTTACTCCTCACCTCAGCTAGCCTGTCTGCTAACGCCTTCACCATCATGGCGTTGTATACGTCGTTCTCTCTCTCGTACCTGCACACATTACACCAAAGGAAAGATGACACTCATTCTTTAAGCAATAGAAGACTTACTCTAGGACGAGCTCCTTCGCACCAATCCCAGCAGTGACAGCAAACATGCCAACGTAGTCTTGTACTCCACTCGAAACTGGAGCAATGAAGTCAGATATACATCTATACAGCTTGTCCTCTTCTTTCTCAGTCTGTTACACACACACACACACACAACCAGATCTGATGTGTTGCTTTATCATAAGAGAACATGACTCGATTGAAATGGTCTGGATATGAACAAAGAAGTACCATGAAGCAAACCCTCAGCGCACACCAAACTATGCAGTCTCTCTTATGAGGGGAACTTATCGTACTCTGAGAATAACAGATAGTGTCTGAAGCATTGCAAGTCATTGTAATAACAAGTCTATTGTGGGAATCACAAGAAATAAAACTTGTCCTTCAAAAGGAGGAGACATGTAGTATACAGCAATAAATGTGGGGGCGGGGAGCATGCACGGATTGTGTTGATCACACTTTGGTCATGTGACAAAACAGTTAGGGGGTGTTGCCTCCTTCAAAGGCAAGTACATGTACCTATGTTTCACGTTATATCTAAAAAATCGGCCCGAAATTAAAAGTGTCACAATAAAGTACTTAAATCATCATCATCATTATGAATAAGCTCATAACGAATTCAAAGGTTATAACCCTCTCCATGTCACTGAGGGTGTGCCATGGAAGGCTTCATGATTTCCTATGTGGCTAAATGCTTGGTTAGATTAACAGTGTGGTGTGATAATTGAATCCACTGCCACACCATACCTCTTCACATACCACTTATCTCCAGAAAGGTTGGGGTGTGGGGGGGGGGGGGGGGGGGGGGGGGGGGGGGGGG